>ENA-UENT01000515-UENT01000515.1-marine-metagenome-genome-assembly--contig:-NODE-515-length-22210-cov-8.123055_pt1 | contig 22210 bp, 10 predicted proteins | sample MGYA00237879_ERZ529330 | MGnify/ENA primary metagenome ERZ529330 (study PRJEB26372, sample SAMN05368345) | marine metagenome | biome: cultured habitat; feature: ocean water; material: water; isolation... | reverse complement strand
AAAGCGGGTGAAATATTTCACCCGCTTTATTTTCTATACCAGATTCCGTTTGCAGAGACTATTTTGCTAGTATGGCAAAATGGGATAATGCTCGTAAAGGTGCGTGCATTCAATTAAAAGATAACCGCACATAGCGGTGTACTCTGCCCGATTGTCCATAAACAATCATTTCATTATTGGATATTTGCTCGCTGACAATTGGTCTAGCTCGAACATCAGCATCATAAGAAGAAAAAAGTGCTTCTTTTGTTAAGATTCCGTCACGTCCCAGGGTTGTCAATACTAGATAAGATTCGTTCTGGACGCTCATGTTTCGTATCCTACCCTCCCCATCGTAATTCAAGTTTTTGGGATGATCGTTGTATATGAAGTGCAGTTTGTCCTTAACTACTGAAACAGAGTAGGATGAGAAAAAAGCCGCATCATCTATAGTCTCTTGTTTTTTTTGTATTTTTTTTGCCCATTCGATTTCACCGTTAGATGATAAGCTTACCACTATAATGTCATTACAAGTATACTTTACATTTGTTTGTCTTGTTTGTTGTCCGATTGGATTCGTAGAATATCTAAAATTCGAAAAATCAGACCTTTGCTCTCCAATTAAGGTAGCCCCGCCATCGTCTTTTAAAATAATGCCATCTAATTTATAAGCATAAAGGGCGACATCTCTATCATTCTCTTTTTTCTTCTTCGTTCGTTTTTCCTTTCCATCAGACATGTTCTGAGTTAAAAAGTCGATTCCAAACTCTGCAAATTTTTTTTCCTCAATGCTTTTTGTCTTGCTGTTTATTCTGATAAAACCACTTCCATGTATACTATTATTGCCTTCCAAAGAATAGAAACCACTACAAATAATGTTTTGGTCTTCTTTAATAGCTATTTTCATACCATTTAAAAACTTGCCCTCTGGATCGATGGGATATTGTTGTAGCTTGGTGCCTTCATCAGAATAGCTCAAAATTTGATATTTGTAATTTGGCGCTCCCCTTATTTCTTCCTTTGGCTTATCATTATAAAGCTTACCTAGGATATAAACATTACCATTACTGTCTATTTTATAGTCCTTTGCCTCAAAAAGTTCACCAGTATATGGAAGTGTAGTATTCAGCTCCCATAACTCGTTCATCCTATTATCGAATACCTTTAATCCTATCCTTTCTTTTGAGTCTTTTTCATAGTCTAACTTATAGTATATCAAGACCTTCGAACTATCCCGGGATAGTGCATAATTATAGAAATTTGGATTATATCGTATACCATCCCATCGATCCGTTTCTGTAATTTTTTTCAAATCATTTTTGGGTAAAAGCGTTTCTTTATCTATTCGCTGTACGTACAAATGATAGGACTTAACTCCTAAATCCTTAAGTGAAGAACAAATATAGAGCTCCTCACCAAGGTGAATAATAAATTCAAAATTTCTTTTTTCCTCCCCTTCTTTGTCTAGTTTTAGCTCCACGGATTTTGTCCGGTTCATTTGATGGTCATAGTGTTCCAAAATAACAGCCCGAGTCTTTTGAGTTGAGATTCCACGTTTTTCCTTAATAGCATATATACCTGTTTCATCATTTCCAACTATATCGACCAGAGTGAACCTTGCTGACTCAATGTACTTTTGGCCCCATGTGAGCTCAACTTTATCAGATTGATCCTGCCCAAACCCCCATAAACTTAGGAGTACAAAGGAGCTAACCGTTAGTATTGTCTTTTTCATAAATAAAATTTGTTGTTATCCATGCTGCTTCATCAGCAGTTTTTCTTTTTGCTGAGCGAATTCCTCGTCCGTGAGGATACCCCGGTCACGGAGCTTGCCTAATTCCACAATTTGCTCCAGTAATTTATCGCTTGGAGCTGAGGGCGCTTCCTTTGCCATCGGCGCAGGTGCGGTAGATTTTAACTCCAGTTCCTCAGAGGCTTCCTGTGCCTCCAGCCCCAATTCCGGCTGTTGGTATCCATTGTCTACAAAAGCCTGAAAAGCCGGGCGGGAGCGTAAGAAAGCCAGGGCGTCGTGGTTATGGATTTTTTCTACCTGGTCAAAGCCGTATTCTACCGCCTCTTCCAGGTGCTGGAACGCAAGCTGTTCATCCTCCAGCATGGAATAAGTGGCCGCCAGGTTGTAGTGGATGGCCGCATTTTCGGGCTCAAGGCTCAGGGCTTGCTCAAAATCTTCAGCTGCCGCCTCAAAGCAGTAATCACGGAAGTTTTGGATGCCCCGCCGCTTTACGATTTCAAACTCAGATTGGTGGACCCTGCGGCGGCGGCTTGGTGCCGGGAAACGGTCGGTGTTTTGATAGTGCCTGCCATACCAATGGCGGTCTTTATCTTTATTGTAGCGGCGGTCAAAGTCCTCTCTGGGCATAGCAAAGAATAGAACGGCATCCACAAGTGCCAGTATGGCAGGAGCGAGGACAAAAGGTACGCCCTCTTCAGCGGTAATTAAAATAGCAAAAAATGCAATTATCATGTATAGAATACCGAAAGCGCGTTGCCCCAGGTAAAACCGGTGCACACCGAAAAAGCCAAAAATTAATGCCAAAAAACCTGCTACGTTCTTTTTCTTCATAGTTGGAATACTTTCAGAATTGCCCCGGTGTGCGGCACCGGATTGACCGTGGTGTCTAAAATAAGGCATCCCTCAGGTTTTTTCAATAACCTTATGCCAAGGCCGGCAGAAAATAGATAAACGGGGGGAAGTTTTCGGACGGAAGGCCACAATTGGCGAATGGAGCGCTGTGCCGGGTTGTTATCGGTTCAGCGCCCAGACCCACTGTCCGGACTGGTCAAAATAACCAATTTTATCACCCTTTTCCACGCGGTAGAGCCCTTCTCCGGCGTAGCTGATGTACTCATAATCAGGCTGCACCAACAGCTCGCCTTCCAGGCTGGCCAGCCCATTGAAACCCTGAATCCGGACCCGGGCGTACCCATCCCGGAAGGACTCAATTTTGTCGTAGCGTGGGGGGATGATTTCAATACCTTTCTGGTTGATAATGCCCCATTTCCCATTTACCTGTACCACTGCTACGCCATGTTGGAATTCGGTAGCCTGCTCATAGTAGCCATCATAGGGGCTGGCCTGTTCGGTGATGTAGTAAAACCGGTATTGTTCGTCCCTGACCAGGCCACGGCCTTCCTGGAAGTTGAGCAGGCGGTCAAGGCTGGGCTCTATTAGCACACTGCCGGATTGGTCGATAAGGCCGGCTTTGCGCATACCTTTGTACACTACTGCGCGGCCATCTTTGAAATCCAGGCATTTGGAAAAATCACAAGGTATGGCCAGTTGCCCGGACCTGTCGATATAGCCACATTGCCCATCTATCTGCACTGCTGCCAGGCCCTCCGAAAATGGACTGGCTTTAGAAAATCGGTCTTCAATAACCAGATTCCCGCGCACATCAATATAGCCGTACCCATTTTTGGTCTTCACAACAGCTAACCCTTCCCGGAAAGGCTCAATCGACTTGTACTTTTGCTTGGTGACCGCATCGCCCTGTTGATCGATCAGTTCATAGTGTACGGTATGCCCTCCATCCTGTGCAATGGCCAGCCCGTTAGCGTCAAAGGCCTCAATATGAGTAAAACGTGGCCGCTGAACGTATGCTCCATTGACATCAATGAGGCCATAGTTTTGATCCACCATCACCCGGGCGGTGCCATTTTGGAAATCATAAGCACGGTCAAAATCCGGTTGGATGACCATGGTGCCGGCTTCATTAATATAGCCCATGCCATCATCGGTGGCGACCCAAGCCAGCCCGTCGGAAAAACTCCCTACTCTGCGGTACTGCAAATCGATCATGATACGCCCCTGCTTGTCCACAAAACCCCATCCTGAGCCCAGACGGACGGCCGCCAGGCCCTGGCTGAAGTTTTGAACTTCGCGAAAGCGGCAGGGGATGACTTCCATACCATCGGTGTTTACAAAGCCCCAGAGCCCGTTGCGGCGCACAGCCAGCCTGCCTTCGCTGAAGTACCCCAGTTCGTCGTAGACGGCACTGACCGTGATCTGCCCAAGAGTGTCAACCAGCCCGTATTTTGGTTCCCTAATGTATACCCGGACCATCTGGTTGTCTGTGTTTTCCATAAATTGGACACCATCGTACTCACACGGTAGGATGATCTTCGCATCCCGGTTGACCATGCCCCATTTGTCGTGGCATGCCACAATGCCAACCTGATTGACGAAATCTTTAGCATAAGTATACTGCGGTGGGACAACCACTTGTCCTTCCTGATCAAGGTAGCCCCATTCACAGCCCTCACAAATGAGATTAGCTAGTGCCCTGAACTCAATATCGTACTGTGTGTAATCCTGCATGATACCGGGCGAGGCGAGGTCTCGCAGGTAATCCCGGATGCTCCCGAGGTGCAGTGTTTCCTCCTGGCTTCCGGATAATTGCCCGCTAAAACTAAAACGGGCAATGCCATTAACAAAATCTCCAATATAGGCGAGGTCCTGCCGGACAATCCGGCCTGTCAGGTCAATCAGACCATGCCTGCCATTGGTAAAAATACAACGGGCCAGGCTGCCGCCCAGGTTAAAGTCACTCAGGCGAATGTCGAGGAACTCGAGCTCGGTAACCATCAGCCCAATCTCATTGTTGACAATACCGTAAGTTCGGTCGAACCGGAACCGCGTACGGTCAAATCCAACCGTGTGGGACTGAGGAATGCCCACTAAAGTCAGCCCCAGCTCATGCTCCACCTGTACGTAGGAAAACATAGGTTCGATCTGAACCCCCCCATCACTAAGGCGGCGCAATCCCCACCGGTCTTCCTCCGGAGCATAGAACCATTCAAAATGTTCGAGAAGCTGGCTGTTCAGAGTGGACGCATCGCCCCCATCTGCCTGTTTGCCGGTTTGGGGTTCACCACCTATTTTGACCTGAAAGTGCTGTTGCAGCTGGCTGGCATCACGCAGATGGCCTTCTGCATCGAAAGTCAGGAGGGTAAGCTGTTCTCCTCCGCCGGGGCTTTCGGTGTAAGCCTTAGCTTGCTGCTGCTCGAGCACAATGCGGTTATAGGTCGGGGCTACAATCTCCGTGCCGTCAATATGGACGAGCCCAAACCGCCCGGCTTTTTTGACAATGCAGAGTTTGCCCTTTCGTGGAGCGATATAGTCGTAGATTACAGGGATTAGCAGCTGCCCTTCCTGGGTAGCCACCCCCCAGAGCCCTTCCTGGTTTACCCGGAAGTGATTGCGGGTGTAGGGTTGTATTTCATTGTAGTCTGGCTTAAAGATTTCCTGCCCGCACCAGTTAATGAGCCCCAGGCGCCGATTGTCTTTTACAATCAGATAGCGGGGAGAAAAAGGGTAATAATCGTGATGCCAGCCTGGGGTGATTACCCGGTTGCAGTAAAGGCTAAAGACTTTATTGCCCTTTTCGCTACTTAGCTTGATATACCCTTCATCAATTTTGCTGTAGCCCTTAAATTCACAGGGGATTCTTTCGATACCGTAAAAGTCTACTGCCCCCCAGTGATTGTCCTCTTTGAAAAAGAACAGGCTATCCTGGTATACCTGAATATCTTCTGCCCGGTTGGCAATGATCTGCCGCCCGGTACCGGAGAGCAGGCCCAGTTGCTGGTTTTTGCGGGTCAGGAAAAAAGAGTTGCCAAAAGACTTGATTTCATCGTATTCAGGAGGAGCAAGGCGGTGCCCAAACTGATTGGTAAGCCCCCATTTACCGTCTTTTTGGAAAGTAAGAAAGTTGGGGCGTACGACGTGGACCCGCTCGTAGCCCTTTTCCAGGATGACTTTGCCAAAAAGGTTGACCACCATCCATGATTTATCACTCATAACCGCTATCAGGGTGGAATCCAGTACTTTAATATCCTCATACCGGGGTTCCAGTATCCGCCGCCCATTGTCGCCAAGCAGCCCCACCTTGCCTTCAAACTGCATAACAGCATAGCCAAACTGCTTGAATTCTCCGATGGCATCATAAACCGGAGCCTGTACCAGCTCGCCGGAAGCATCAATCAGGCCCCATTTGTTGTCCTTCTTGATCGGGAAATACCGCTGACCAGGCAGTGAGCCACCAAATAGCAGTAAAGAGATCAGGATGAAAAACAGGCGCATAAGCAAAAGGTGGAAATGGCGTTTAGAATTTGATGATATTTTTATGTTTAGTTTTCTTTGGAAGGTAAGGCTGGCATTTAAACGCAAAATTGAGGAATTAATTTTACATTTAAATGTTAGCTCTTTCACTCAGGTGCGTTTTGTTATATATGAAGAAAAACAAAAAGTGTCTGTTGTCGCAAATATACACTTTGATTCCAGTTTTTTGCGTATATAAGGGGCAGTGTGCTTGCCCCGGGCTTGAACAATTCATGAATTTTATACCTTTGCAGTCGTAAAAGCGCTTTGTACCAATAAAGAACTATGCCAAAGAACTTACTTATAGTAGAGTCGCCAGCCAAGGCGAAAACCATAGAAAAAATACTCGGCAAAGACTTCACCGTCAAGTCGAGCTTCGGCCATGTCCGTGATTTGGATAAACGGGGCGGAGCTGTGGACATTGAGAACGACTTCGAACCGAAGTATGTCGTTTCTTCCGATAAGAAAAAGGTAGTCAAGGAACTCAAAGACCTGGCTAAAAAGTCGGATGAAGTCTGGCTCGCAACGGATGAAGACCGCGAGGGAGAGGCTATTTCCTGGCACCTTTGTAAGGTGCTCGGGCTTGATGAGGCCTCGACCAAACGGATCGTATTCCGGGAAATTACCAAGCCAGCTATCCAAAAAGCCATCACGCAGCCACGAACGGTGGACGTGAACCTGGTCAATGCTCAGCAGGCCCGGCGCATTTTGGACCGTTTGGTAGGCTATGAACTGTCTGAGATCCTCTGGAAAAAAATCAAGGGTAAACTATCTGCCGGCCGGGTACAATCCGTAGCGGTCAAGCTTCTGGTGGAACGGGAGCGTGAGATTATGAATTTTGAGCCCTCGCCGTTCTTCCGGGTTAATGCACTTTTTGATGTAAAGAATGAGCAAGGCAAATCTGTAAAGCTTAAGGCAGAGAACCCGTCCCGTTTTTCTACTGAGAAGGACGCAGAGCAGTTCCTGCAGGAGTGCCGTGAAGCGGTTTTCAGTATCACCGATATTGACATAAAGCCACTCAAGCGCCGGCCTACAGCCCCCTTTACTACTTCCACCCTTCAACAGGAAGCGAGCCGGAAGCTGGGTTTTAGTGTGCAGCGCACGATGAGTGTGGCGCAACGCCTCTATGAAGCAGGGCATATTACCTATATGCGTACGGATTCTGTGGCTTTAAGCGAAGTGGCGCTTAAGAGCATCTCCAAGGAAATCGAGCATCTCTACGGCTCTAACTATGTGAAAACACGACGCTACAAAGGCAAGTCTGCTTCCGCACAGGAGGCGCACGAGGCGATTCGCCCAACCTATATCAACAAGCAAAATGCTTCCGGCAACCGGGATGAGCAGCGTTTGTACGAACTCATCTGGAAACGGACCATTGCTTCTCAAATGTCTGATGCGGAACTGGAAAAGACCATTGTCAAAATTGGCATTAGTACGGTCCCTGATGCTTACCTCAAGGCAGAGGGCGAAGTGCTTAAGTTTGATGGTTTCCTGAAAGTCTATCTGGAGTCCACAGACGATGAGGATGAAGACCAGGAAGCTAAGGGCATGCTGCCTCCGCTGAAAGTAGGGCAGGACCTTAACCTATTCAATATGACTGCCATTCAGCGGTTTACCCGTCCGCCATCCCGGTACACGGAGGCGGCACTGGTTAAGAAACTGGAAGAGCTGGGCATTGGCCGCCCGTCTACCTACGCGCCCACAATTAGCAAAATCATGGAACCGGAGCGTGGCTATATTATCAAGGAAACGCGTGATGGTACCGAGCGTGACTACCAACTCCTGACCCTGACCAAGGCTGGCGACATCAAAAAGGAAACCCTGACGGAAATGACCGGCGCGGTCAAGAACCGCCTGTTCGCCACCGATATGGGCATTACGGTAGCCGATTTCCTGAGTGAGCACTTTAAGGAAATCATGAATTACAGCTTCACGGCTGATATTGAGAAGCAATTCGACTCTATAGCTGAGGGCAGCAAGGAGTGGACCAACATGCTGAAGGCATTTTACGGGCCGTTCCACGAAACTGTGGAAAAGACGCTCGAAAACGCAGATCGCCCTACCCGGGAGCGGGTGCTTGGTAAAGATCCGGAATCTGGCCGTACTTTACTTACGCGGATGACCCGCAACGGCCCGGTGGCACAAATCGGAGCGCCCGATGAGTTGGACGAGGACGAAAAGCCTAAGTATGCTAATCTTCGTCACGGGCAGTCTATGGAGACCATTACTTACGAGGAGGCACTTAAGCTTTTTGAGCTTCCCCGCGATTTAGGGGAGTATAAAGGTGAGCCCGTTCAGGTTGGCGTTGGACGGTTTGGTCCCTATGTACGAATGGGAGAGAAGTTCTTTGTATCTATCCCAAAAGATGAAGACCCACTGGAGCTTTCCCAGGAGCGGGCTTTCGAGCTGATTAAAGCCAAACAAAAAGAAGATGCACCGGTAGGTACTTACAAAGGCAAACCGATCACTAAAGGCAAAGGTCGTTTTGGACCCTTCCTGAAGTATGATGGCTTGTTTGTGAATGTGCCCCGGAAATACGACTTCGATAATATCTCGCTGGAGGACATGCATGAGCTGATTGAGAAAAAAATCGAAAAGGAAGCCAACCGCTATATCCACCGTTGGGATGACGAAAAAATATCCGTGGAGAATGGCCGTTGGGGGCCCTTTATCCGCTTCAAGCGCAAAAACGTCAAAATCCCTAAAGTGGATGGTGAGCGCATGACCTCAGAGGCTGCCAAAGATCTTACCCTTGAGCAGGTGAAGGCTATTATTGAGGCAGAGTTGCCTGGCTCATTTAAGGAAACAAAGAAAAAGACGGCCGGGAAAAAGGCACCTTCCAAGAAAAAAACGACTACGGCTAAAAAGAAGAAATAGCCTGTCAGGCTTTCTTCCTGAAGGACCAGGTCAGGCGCATTTCGCAAACTACGTCGCCACGGGTATTTCGGCCGGTGGTCAGCACAGTAACTTCCTGCCCGGCACCGGTGGCAATTGCCTGGTCCACTGCCGCGTAGATTTCGGCACCCGCATTACAGGTAAAAGTGGTGCGGGTGTCGGCTTTTTTGATAAACTTTGCTTCGAACCCGGTAATCAGCATGGAGATCTTCCCTTTTCCAGTAAGGGCCAGCAAAGCTAACGTACCGGTGGAAAGCTCAGCTGCTCCGCTAAGCGCGGCGAAGTAAGTGGACCGAAAAGGGTTTTGGGTGGCCCAGCGGTATGGCATGCTCACCACACAGGTATTGGTGTCACAAGCATCCACCCGGATACCCCAAAACCAGCACGAGGGGAGCCGTTTTAGGAAAAACAGGCGCATTTTCCAGACGGTGTTGAAATCCCGCAGCCGTTTTTGAATCAAAGGCGCGATTTCACTGGAAGGGGTAACGGAGGTATTTGTCGCCATAGCATCATTTTAATTTAGCAGTATTGGCAAAGGCCGCCTGATAGTCAGCTTATTAACTTGGCCAAGGCCTTTGTAGTAAGTCTAAAAGTACGAAAAAGCGCGGAGAGTCAAGGGGCTTTACTTTGCCATTTTGCAGCCAAAAGCTTCTGATAGCTGCATAAAATCACTACATTTGGGCATCCATCACAAACCATATTAATAGCGCATGAACCTTCACGAATACCAAGGAAAAGAATTGCTGAAGAGCTATGGCGTAGCCATACAGGAAGGCCTCGTGGCCAATACCGTAGATGAAGCCATTGAGGCCTACGGGAAGATCAAAGAAAAAACAGGCTCTGGCTTTGCCGTAGTCAAAGCTCAAATCCATGCCGGCGGCCGCGGAAAAGGCGGTGGTGTGAAATTGGTGAAAAACGAAGGCGATCTCAAGGAAAAGGCAGATGCTATCCTGGGCATGATGCTGAAGACCCCGCAGACACCGGGGGGCATGGAAGGCCCGGGCAAGCTGGTTAAAAAAATCCTGGTAGCCGAGGATGCATACGTGCCTTCTCCGGACGAGTGCGATGAGTTTTATGTGTCTGTACTCATGGACCGGGAGAAAAAGTGCAATGTCATCATTTACTCCACTGAAGGAGGTATGGACATTGAAACTGTAGCAGAAGAGACGCCACATCTCGTACATAAGGAATACATCGACCCGACACTTGGCCTGCAGGGCTTCCAGGCACGTAAAATTGCCTTTAACCTCGGTCTGAACGGAAAGGCGATGAAAGAGATGGTGAAGTTTATCAGTTCTCTGTACAAAGCTTTTGTAGGTGCAGATGCTTCACTGTTTGAAATCAATCCTTGTCTAAAGACTGGGGACGACCGCATTATCGCTGTGGATTGCAAGGTGACGCTTGACGATAACGCGTTGTACCGCCACCCTGACCTTGCTGAGCTTCGCGATACCGATGAGGAAGACCCAACCGAAGTGGAAGCCAAAGAATACGGCCTGAACTATGTTCAGCTGGATGGCAACGTAGGCTGTATGGTAAATGGTGCCGGACTGGCCATGGCGACTATGGATATTATCAAGCTTTCTGGTGGTGAACCTGCCAACTTCCTTGATGTTGGCGGTACCGCTGATGCCAAGCGTGTAGAGCAGGCTTTCCGCATCATCCTCAAAGACCCGGAAGTGAAGGCCATCCTCATTAATATTTTTGGTGGCATTGTTCGCTGTGACCGCGTGGCGCAGGGGGTTGTGGATGCATACAAGAATATGGGTAACATTGAGGTGCCCATTATCGTGCGTTTGCAAGGGACTAATGCTGATGTCGCGAAGACTTTGATCGATGAGTCGGGCCTCGCCGTTAAATCTGCTATCCTGCTACAGGAAGCAGCGGATCTGGTGAAGGAAGCTGTGGCTTAAAATCAGGTTCCTCCTCCATGGAGAACAATTGAACAGGCAATAAGAGCCGGGTACCGCTTAACTGGGGTATCCGGCTTTGTTTTTGACAACCATTTTCAGGCATTAGTGTTTCCTTCCAAAAACCAGTGGATTATGTTTGGACTATTCAAAAAAGACCCGGTCAAGAAGCTCGAAAAGAAGTATCTTAAGCTTATGGAAGAAGCCATGGAAATACAGCGGGGAGGTGATATCAAAGCCTACGCGCAAAAGTCCGCAGAGGCAGAAAAAGTCGCTGAAGAAATAGAACGCTTAAAAAACGAAAAACCATAGTGTTCCTCTTGTGAGCTCTGGGTATTCCGAAAATCATATTGCTGTTCACGATTTGAACGAAACTTATTTTGTAAGTCAATAGACAGTTTTACATTTATTTCATTGTTGGTTATGCATCGTTTTGATAAATCAAAAACAGTTATTATATTTGCTATGCTTTGATTCGACACGCTAAAGTATTATCAGAGAATTGTAACCTCGCTCAAGTATGCACTCCTAAACCACTTTCTGTGGTCATGACAGTATGCGCAAAAACCGAGTCAGAATAAGTACTTGTTGCTTCCCTGATTCGTGGCTCCTTTAGGAGCAAAATTTTTTATTATTTTTGATTGAAGCTGTCACATTTTATTGCAGTATTTTGCATGAAGACATTTATGTACCTGGACGGACTTAGTAAGATCAGCGGGCACTTCCAAGCCTCCTAACTTGATGCGTCTGTTGACCTACTTGTTTTCCAGTGTATAAAAAGGTATACGTACAAAATTCCCTCCTTACCTGACTATGTATGCTGTCTTCATACACGTTTTGCTGCTCAAACAACTTAATGGTAGATACAGGTAAGCATATCTGTATAGGTACTTTACTATCTTCTGTTATGGGTCTATTTGCCATACCTGGTGATTAAAAGACGCTGTGTTGGAAGATAAGTAGTTATGTGGGTAGCTAAGACAGTTACAGTAACACCGGCAACGCATAGGCTGCCCTTTAAGAGGTACGCCCGGCTGAAAGGTTTTGCCTTCAAGGCTATATGTGTATTGTCTGAGGTTGTTCAACGTCAAAAGTATGCACATTTAAGGCTCGCTGCGGCTCTGGAGACTACATATTGCCCAAGGTCAGCGTGAGGAGCATTAAATTTTAAAAACCCTTTCTGCGAACAATGAAAGTAATGGTCATTTGACCAAAAGATAAATCTATGCCCATAATTGGCCTATGGTCATAAATAAACGCTAAACAATCACAAACCTCGAATGCTTATGAATTACACTAACACTTTTTTTCGAAGGCGGAAGCCTGAAAGCAGTGTCTTACCTTTAAGGTATTCCCATGCTTTCCATCTTCCCCTGCAGTTAGCGATACCGCTGCGCTCGGCGCTGGGTTTGCTTGCTTTTATCCTTGTATTTGCAGCTGGGGCAGGCAGCCTGAGTGCACAGACACTCCTTAAAGCCTGGGACTTTGGTGGAAATAGCGGTGACGAATTCTCCGTATTGGCAACTACCAATGCTCCGGGCATCAACGCTACCTCTGGCGATGTACGGCGCGGAGGCGGGCTTAACACAGCCGGTACGCCTGCACGAGCCAATACCTTCACGGCCCGAAACTGGGACGGCTCCGACCTGGGCACTGCCCGGGGTGCTGCAGATTACTACAAAATTACGATTCGCCCCAGCAATGGAAACTGCATGACCCTCACTGAGCTAAGGCTTTATCTGGGTACTTTCAACGGAGCTCCTATCCCCAACGCTGTAGTGTACAGTGATGCAGGAGGCGATAATTTTAATACTCCGCTGGGCACTTTTTCCGTTTCGGGTGTAGGTCAATACACCGTGCCGCTCAATGGTCCTGGTTTTGAACAGGTAACCGGAGCCATATCCTTTAGGGTGTATGGTTTTCATGATGGCAGTCAGGGCACCTTTGATCAGCTCTGGCTGGGTAACACCGCAGACAATGGAATTGATGACATTGAATTCTACGGTTACGTAGCGCCAACACCTGGCACATTGAGTACTACCGTTTTTGATGACCCCCATTGCTACGGAGAGTCTCAGAATACGCTGCGGCGGCTGCAAGTTGGCGGTGCCAGCCTGAACGCGAATGAAGTCGTTGTTTGGCGTATCGTTAACTTCGTTCCTTTTCCTGGCAGTGATACGCCAGCTTTTGCCAGTGGCGAATACACGCAGGCTGATAATTCGACGACCAATGATGAGTTTTCCATCTTTAATGGTGGTTTCAGTTTCCGGCCTTCCGAACTGGCTACCGGTGTGAATAATATGCCTCTTTACGGTACTTATGAAGTGGAAGCCTTTATTCGCAATACGGAAACAGGTTGTGAAGGTGGTGTGCTTACCGGCCTGACTAAAACCATCAATCAGGTACCGGATATTAGTATTCAGCCTTTTGCGCAGAATCCGTTCAACGCGGTATGCCTTGGAGAAGAAGCACGGTTCCTGGCTTCTCCTGCCGCTACCGGTAGTACGATGCTTCCGCCCGTGCAAACTTACAAGTGGTCCTTCTCTGGTTCCCCATCCGTTATGGATTATGGGCAGACAGCTGCAGATGGTGTCACCAAACGTAATCAGGGTGCTACCTATGGTATGGCTGACCTCGGTCCGCAAACCGTTGATCTTGATGTGACTTTTACAAATGGATGTACTTCAACTGCACCTACGCATACCATCACTGTGAATGATAACCCCAGTGATGCCTTCCGAACAGCGGGTACAGATGTGGCTTTCCCTTTCGCTGAAACCCTGGATTTTGATGCAGACCACGACGCTTGTCCCGGCGATGTATTCGAATACGGTACAGAAGCTAACACTGCAGGTATCAATAATGTAAGCTGGACCTTGTCTGGCGGCGGTAACATCATCGCTGGCCAGGGGGCTCGCAATATACAGATTGAGTGGACGACGCCAGGCACGCATACCCTGTCTTTTCTGGTGACGAATATTGCTACGGGTTGCACATCTGCCAATTCCCTTGATGTAACGGTACTGGATGCGCCAGCTATTACAATTGGCTCATTTGCAGGCAATCCATTTGATGCGCTTTGCCCGGATGAGCAGGGCGTATACCTGGCTTCCATTTCTTCTTCCGGCCCACCGCCGGTAGCCAGTTATTCCTGGGCTTTCAGCAGTAATGCCAGTAGCCCGGTTACCGTATCAGGTGCAGGTGGTGGTGGCACCGGCCAGTTAGCTACCGATGGAACACCCCGCCGTATTGGTGCGGCCTGGGCAAGCCCCGGAGCCGAATCTGTCAATCTTGATGTCACTTACGACAACGGCTGTAGTGTGAGTGCGCCTCAGCTGGATGTGGCGGTTAATACTCCACCGAGCGATATGTTCCGAACAGCGGGTACAGATGTGGCTTTCCCTTTCGCTGAAACCCTGGATTTTGATGCAGACCACGACGCTTGTCCCGGCGATGTATTCGAATACGGTACAGAAGCTAACACTGCAGGTATCAATAATGTAAGCTGGACCTTGTCTGGCGGCGGTAACATCATCGCTGGCCAGGGGGCTCGCAATATACAGATTGAGTGGACGACGCCAGGCACGCATACCCTGTCTTTTCTGGTGACGAATATTGCTACGGGTTGCACATCTGCCAATTCCCTTGACGTAACGGTACTGGATGCGCCCGCTATCACAATTAGCTCATTTGGTGGCAACCCATTTGACGAAGTATGTGAAGGTGATCAGGCCATCTTTTTGGCATCGATCTCCTCTTCCGGCCCGCCCCCTGTGGCCAACTACAGCTGGAGCTTTTCCGGCAGCCCCGTTGAAGATCCGGGTGCAGGCACAGGAGGCACAGGTCAGTTGGCATTAGATAATACACCACGGCGTATTGGTGCCACCTGGGCTGATGCCGGCTCAGAGTCGGTAGATTTAATGGTAACTTATGACAATGGCTGCTCAGTAGATGCGCCAACCCACATGGTAACAGTTAACCCGTTGCCAACAGTTGAAATTCAACAGTTTGCAGGTAATCCCTTTGCGGAGGTGTGTTCTGGTGGGACCGGCGTTTACCTCGCGAATCTGGGCAATCCTACTCCCGGAGGAAGCGTAAACAGCTATAGTTGGAGTGTAAGCCCTGCGGCACCGATCACCCTTGCCGGGCAGTCAGGTGACGTAAGTGGGCGCCGCCGGGCGGAGATTGTATTTCCGCCAAATATGGGAACTGCTCCGGTGATGTATACCGTGGAACTGACGATAGAAGATGCAAATGGCTGCGTGAACACCGCTACACAGGTAGTAGAAGTACGCCCTGAGCTGAAACTGGCATTTGACTTTAAAAACCCTCCGGGCTTTGCCAATAATGAGATTTGCAACGGAGGTACTGTTGATATAGACCTTGATGTCCTGCCCGGACAAGAAGTATTCTACAGCGAGGGCAGCGACTATGAAATTCGCAACGTTATTGTCCGCCACCGTACAGCCAGCGCTAGCAGCTTTGTTGCCGGATATGGCCCGGTAAGCGGCGGTACACTGAACAGTGGAGATGTGATTTCGGGTGTAAACGAAACCCTGTCTCACAGTGAAGCTGAGCCGGTACTCATACAGTACAACTTTGTACTGGAGGACCTGGTATGCGGAACACAGGATTTCCGTTCTGTAGTGGTTGAGGTTCGCCCTGAGCTGAAGCTGGCATTTGACTTTTCTGCTCCTCCCGGCTTCGCCAACAACGCCCTCTGCAATGGCAGCACCGTTGATATCGGCGTAGACGCTTTGCCTGCTCAGGCAGCGCTCTATGGACTGGGCAGTGATTACCAGGTTGAGGTAGTGGTGGTACGCCATCAGGTAGGTAGCTCTGGCGGCTATACCAATGGCTATGGCCCTTTAATGGGTGGTACATTGAGCAATGGTGACGTGATCACTCAGATTAATGAGTCGCTTTCGCACGACGAAACTGCTTCTGTATTCGTACAGTACAATCTGGTGTTGAGAGACCTGAAATGTGGCAGTAATGACTTCCGGTCAGTTGTAGTGGAAATCAAGCCACAGCCAAAAATCGGGTTTGTCTTCAAGAACCCACCGAGTGCTTTCTGCCCGAATTCGAACGAAATATGCAACGGAGATGAGGTCAACTTTGACCTGGTATCCGAAGCTGAAGGCCTTGTGGAAGGAACAGACTTTGAGTTCCGTCTGCTCGGTGCGGCTTATAAGGTAGGCGGTAACTGCCAGGGAGGCGGCTACACCAATGGCTATGGCCCGGTAAGTGGCGGTATCGCCAGCGGCACTACGCTGTCTGATTATGTAGCAACGCTCAGCCATGGTGAAGCAGACATCGTTTGGATCCGCCTAAGCTTTATAGCTGAGGATCTTTCCGGCTGTGAAAACAACGATTTCCGTAGTGTATGGGTAGGCGTATGGCCTTCACCAGCGGGTACCATCAGCAACTCAGGCCCGGTTTGTGCCAATGCCGATGCTTTCCTGACTTTCGAAGGCACGATTGGCCAGCCGCCTTACGAGGTTGCTGTTGCTGAGCTCAATGGTGGTAACTACACTTCAGCTGGTGCGGGCAACGGTAATCCATTCTGGACCCTGCAGGGACTGGAGCCAGGTTCTTACACTTATACCCTGACGGCTATCCGGGATGCCAATGGTTGTGAAACTACAGGGCTGAACCAGCAAACTACGGTAGTGGTGCTGCCTGAGCCTGTGATTAGCTGCCCCGGGAGTATTATTGTGCAAACCAGTAACAACGGCACTGGTGATTGTACGGCTTCCGCCAGCTGGTCTAACCCAACTGAAAGTGCTGGCGCATGTACCCCAATCACCTTAACCATTAGTATTGATAATGGTACACCGCAAACAGTTGTACAGGGTGAAACCTTCACGACTACCCTGAGCGGTGGTGAGCATACCGTGACTTATGTGGTTACAGATGGCAACAACAACCAGGATGACTGCAGCTTCACCGTAACTGTTGAAGATGACGAGCGCCCATCCAGCATCGCACTGCCTGATGTCTCGCTGACAACAGAGGAAGATGGTGCTGAATGCCCCGGTACTGCCAATACCAGCCTGGTCGTTGATCAGGTTAATCCGATTGCCACCGCAGCGGATACCTGGAGCTACTTCGTGCATGGTGTGGAAATCGATGGATTCAATAACATCACCGACAATTGCAGTGACCCTGCTAATATTGATATTTATGTTTGGGAAATCAATGAGATTTCCACTGATGCCTGCGAAAGCAGCTTCAAAGTATTTTTCCGTTATTACGATGAAGCCGGCAACTGGCGTCAGCGTGGTAAGGAATTTACTATTGTCGACGATACCCGCCCGAGCAGCATCGCTTTGCAGGACATGACCTTCACTACTGAGGATGGCGCAACCTGCCCCGGATCAGCAGATACCGATCTGGTGGTTGATCAAAGCAACCCTATTGCTACGGCAGCCGACAACTGGAGCTTTACAGTACACGGCAACACCGTACAGGGCTTCAATAATATCACGGATAATTGCAGCGACCCTTCAGAGATTGAAATCTTCGTTTGGGAAATCAACGAAATCGCTACGGGTGACTGCGAGAGCAGCTTCAAGGTGTTCTTCCGTTACTTCGATGCCTGCGGTAACTTCCGTCAGCGCGGACAGACCTTTACGATTCAGGATAACACCAAGCCGGACTTCAACAAAGGCGGGTTCTCTGAGGAGTTCACGCTGACAACTGAGGATGGTGCGGACTGCCCGGCCAACGCAACAGTAGATGGTCTGGAAACAGGTGATGTACTGACGCCAGGCGTAGCAGTGCCCTTCACCGTGGCGGGTGTATCCTTCACTACGCCAACGGACATGGTAAGCGACAACTGCGTAGCGCAGAGCGACCTGCTGCTGACCGTAGATGTGGTGAACGAGAACGTAATGAACGAAGGCGACGACTGCAGCAAGCAACTACGCGTACGCTACAAGCTGGAAGACGGCTGTGGCAATCAGCGTTTCTTTACGCAGGAGTTCACGGTCACCGACAATACCAAGCCGGACTTCACTGTGCCTGCCGATATGACCATCTATACAGATGAAGATTGCGAATTTGATGTCGATCCATCGGAAACCGGTGATGTGGAAGACGAGTCTGACAATTGCACTTCTGACCTTGAGGCTACTTTCAGTGATCAGGTAGAAGCAGGGAATTGCGAAGGTGAGCAGATCATTACCCGTACCTGGTCTGTGGATGATGGATGTGGCAATGTCACCACCAAGGTGCAAACCATCACAGTGGAAGACAACATCGATCCTGAATTTACCGTACCAGCCAATACCACCATCTTCACGGATGCCAACTGCGGATTTAATGCAGATCCTTCAGAAACAGGTGATGTGGAAGATGAGTCAGACAATTGCACTGCCGATCTTGATGCGACTTACAGCGATGAAGTAGAGGCAGGAGATTGTGAGGGAGAGCAGGTTATTACCCGTACCTGGAGCCTGACAGATGATTGTGGCAATACCACCACTCAAGTGCAGATCATTACGGTGGAGGATAATACAGATCCTACCTTTACGGTACCAGACAATACGACCATCTTTACCGATGCTGATTGTGATTACGATGCTGATCCTTCCATTACCGGAACGGTGGACGATGAGTCAGATAACTGCTCTGCAGACTTGACGGCCAAGTACGCTGATGTGATTGTGCCGGGCAGCTGTGCCGGGGAAGTCATTATCACCCGTACCTGGACGCTTACCGATGATTGTGGCAATGTGACAGAGCAGGATCAGATCATTACCGTAGAGGACAACACGGCTCCAACGCCGGTTTGCCTCAATGGCGTGCTCATCCCGCTTGACCCGGATGGAGAACGGACGCTTGTTGCAGAAGATGTATTCGACTTTAGCGCATCCTTCGATAACTGCAGTACCGTTTCCGTTACGGATATCAGCCCGGCGATCATCGATTGTGATGATGTTGGCGGACTGACAAGTATTCAGGTGACTGCTTCTGATGATTGCGGCAATGAAGCGACTTGTACTGCTACCATTGAGGTTTCTGATATCACTGCGCTGCCCTCACCATGGGAAGGCGTGGATATTGGTAACCCCGGAAGTGGCAATACTTACAGCTACAATCCTTGTGTTGATGAGTTCACCATTGAAGGAGGAGCTTACAACACTCCGACGCCCACGGATAACCTGGCTACTATTTCACAGACCCTGTGCAGCAATGGCAACGGACTGGTCGGTATTCAGCTGAAGGTAGAGTCCGTATCTGGTGGATTTGGTGGCGTATTCATTCGCGAGAGCAATGCGCCTAACGCCAAGTACGTAGCTCTGCTCAAGCAGAATGACACCAACCTGTTGTCATGGGAGCGCCGTACCTCTACTGGTGGAAGCTTAGACCGGGGTACAGGTGGGGCAACTTTCCCATTCTGGTTGAGAATTTTCCGTCAGGGGAATCTTATCCGGGCGCAGTATAGCAATACTGGCAACAACTGGATCCCATACCGTCAGATTTACCTGGAAATGGGATCGTGTGTTGAGGTAGGCATGGTGGCTTACACCACGCATCCAAATGGAACTGTAGATGCTGTGTTTAGCAACGTACAGGTTGCAGGTAGTAGTACTGCCGGTACTAACAGCCTGGCTGTTGATCAGGGTAGCAACGGAGTCCTGCCTGGTTTAGATCAGGAGGCCCTGTTCACTACAGAAAGGATGGACTTGTCTGTATTCCCGAATCCGGCTACTGATCAGCTCACACTGAAGTTTGGAACCGAACTGCCTGAACTTTCCACGATCACACTCCGCAATCAGCTGGGTCAGATCATGAAGCAGGAGCAGTTGCGCACACCGGATACACAGATGGACTGGGATATCTCCAACCTAAGCACAGGCACTTATTTCCTTGAGGTTCGTACCTCAGATGGTGCCCCGCAGGTGGTGAAATTCCTGAAAACACGATAAGGTTCTAAACCTTAATGGATAGATTTACTGGCTGGCGCCTGGTGCAAACACTTTGCATCAGGCGCTTTTAATTTATGACCCTAAGGGAAGCCGGCTTTGGCAAACCTTTTCATCTGTTAGAGATGCTAACATAGTATTTCTTAAAGGCAGGCAGTGTCGCATAACAGGCCTGTGAGGAGACTATGAACCTGATGACGATTGATACCCGGCTCGTTAAGATTAGCCGTAAAAAACCAAAAAGCCAGTGAAACCGTATCCACTGGCTTTTTTTTTGAATTGAAGTCATCGAGAGAACAGGGCTTGCAAAATGGCAAAACCTACGTATAGCCCTGATCAATTTCCCGGGTCCGCACTATTGTTGACATCCCCCGATTTTATGCCTATAAAGTCGAAATCCGGAATATTCCCGGTAATGTTACTGATCATGAAAACGCCGGGCAGAGGGGCTGCCATCGGATCATTGGGGCCGCTCAATGGCCAGGCGGCGGGTACAAAACGCCAAATATCCACAGCATCATAGTCTATGTTGATACCAAGGATAGCTTTTCGAATCGCAATTTGATCCAATACGGAGATAGACTGGGAATTGTTGACATCAGCGGCAATTTCCTTGTAGGGGCTATCGAGGCTGAGCAGGCCCAGGTTATGCTGCCCGATACGGATGAGGTCGAGATTGGAAATCCCTTCCTGAATATCATCGTCCTTGAATGCATGCAGGCCTACTACGCTGCCGGTCGGGACATCAAAAAAAGTATACAGCCCATCAGCTCCTGTGGTAACGGTATCATTGACCGGGCCCGAGAGGTAAACAATGGTATTGGCAACCGGAATGCCATCTTCGTTTGTAACGATCCCGCCGATACTTACCATAGCGGGGGGCGAAGCATCAAGCCCGCCGAGGGTATCGGGATTAGTCCCGGCAGGGTCCAGCCAATCCATCAGGCGGGTATTAGGGGTACTGCCTTCATCCCACGAAAGCGTGAAGCGGCCATAGAAGGCATTGGTGTCATCGCAGCCATTAAACCCACCGTGCAACTGCCCTCTGATCTTGCCAGTGCCATCAAACAAACCGCTTCCTGAAGAGCCCAGCTCAAAGGTGCCCACGCTAAAATCTACATTAAAATGGTGGTTGGGCGGAGTAGCCCCTGCCTGCCAGTTGATGCTGCTGGGGTGTATCTGTGCCTGATCGTAAGCAGAAACCTTTTTGATATCTCCGCTTGGGTGGTGAAACATGACACCTGCATCCGGCGCGTTAGACCGGCGGTCCCAGCCTGCGAAGTAAGCTTCAAAACCCGGAGGAATGGCATTATTGAGCTCGAACAAAACAAAGTCGCTCTCTCTGCGGCTGGCCCGGCGCTGACAACCCATCAGGGATTGGAAGGCGGGTTCTGTAGCGGGGTTGCCACAGTTTTCACCCTCGTAGTTAAAATCGAACCGCCACATGTCATATAGGGGGGTATAACCTTCATCACAGTGGTAGGCACTGAGGATATAAGGCGTTTCATCTTCCGCGGTATTGTTGACCAGCGTGCCGCTGCAATAACCGGTGCCTTCTTCCAGTACCATCACAATCCGGCAAACGCTGCGCTGAATATCCCGGAAGCCGTCCCCGGCATCACAATTGGCATTGGGGTGACAGGCCAGGCTTGTCCCAAAACCAAAATTGAGCACGCTACGGTTCGGGCTTTCGCGATAGCCGTAGTCTACGCGGCGGATGTGAATGCGGCCTTGCTGACGGGCATGAGCGGGCTCCCGGTAGGTAAGTTGGGCCGTGGCCCCTTTGGTGAAGCCGGAGAAAAACTGCCCGCCGGGCTGATTGTCCTGAAAAGTATAGATGGCTTTTTGCGTTTCTTCCGGGCCTGATAGCTCAAGGGTACTGCCAGGTGGCAGGTAAAAGGCATCGTAGATGAAACCAAGCCCCAAAGCACCAGGAACGTGTATGGTACAGGTCCAGGTAGCACTGCCGTCGGCATGGATGGTCCAGGTTCCGGCATTATCAAGCCCAATATCAGCAGTTAGGGGAGCGGCAACCCGGCTGTGCAGACCGTTGGACTCATCTTCGCGGATCAACCGTTCGACGTTGGGTGGCGATAGCCGAACTGTGGCATTAGGTGTAAGGCCGGATTGAGCATTAGTATTGAACCATTGCAGCAGGCATAAGCTCAGAGTGGGGAGTAAAAGCTTAAGTTTCATAGGATTATGTTCTTTGTCTTCTTCGTTTACCGCCACGTTGTTACCACAGCGGTAAGGCTCAAAAGTACAAAGAACTTATGGGAAGACCATACGATATTTTAGGATTGCAATTGGAGTAGACTACAGGCTGTTAACATATTCGATATGCAAATCAAGAGCTAAATGTCAATTTAGCT
>ENA-UENT01000514-UENT01000514.1-marine-metagenome-genome-assembly--contig:-NODE-514-length-22291-cov-5.254156_pt1 | contig 22291 bp, 16 predicted proteins | sample MGYA00237879_ERZ529330 | MGnify/ENA primary metagenome ERZ529330 (study PRJEB26372, sample SAMN05368345) | marine metagenome | biome: cultured habitat; feature: ocean water; material: water; isolation... | reverse complement strand
CATGTGGGCTCAAAGTTCGGGATGACTCATGTTCATCCAAGAATCAAAATTAACTACTGCTAGTTGTTGTTGTCTGATTCGTAGTATTCTTCTTCCGTCACGATGTAAATCTTCGTGCCTTGATCCAGTTCGCGAGCAACGGCAGAATATGGCCCAATAACCACCTGTGTACCCGCTGACAAACCAGATCTAATCTGGATAAATTCATCATCCTGGATACCCGTTACTACTTCCACCATTTGAACGCTGTCCTCCTCAATAACAAATACAACTTCTAGTAAGTCATCTTTGCTTTCATTATTAGGATTTGGATCATCATCTTCTGGCTCACGAGTAGTCACTGCCTGGATTGGCAAACTCACAGTACCATCTTCGTTCCGTGTGTAGATATCTACCGATGCAGACATACCAGGACGGAAAGGATAAGGCTTATTCGGAGAAATCAAGTCCGCATAAGAGGAAGGCTCAATCCGAATCCGAACTTCGAAATTGGTTACCTGATCGCTCGTTAGGTTGTTCTCGGCTAAAGCCGCCGTAGTAGAAGAGCTCGCTACCTGATATACCGTACCGCGGAATTTGCGATCTGTATAGGCATCTACTTCTACATCTACTGTATTACCTACAGCTACGCGAGGAATATCATTTTCACTCACTTCTACTCGCACCTCCATCGCTTCCAGGTTCGCAATACGCATCATTTCAGTACCCGTCATTTGAATGGTACCTACAACGCGCTCTCCTTGCTCTACATTAAGCATGGAAACGACACCATCTACAGGTGCATAGATCGTTGTCCGGCGCAAGCTTGTGCGCAACTCCTGAAGCGTTGCCTCAGAGCTACGTACGTTAAAAGCTGCAGCCTGAGCAGATTGTGCCGCCGACTCCTGATTGGCTTGAGCAGAAACCAAATTCGCTTCAAGCGCACGAAGGTTAGAGAGCGATAGCTGGTAATCAGCCTCTGAAACTACTCCTTCTTTGTAGAGCCCGTCGTTGCGTTCGTGGATTTCACGAGCGTTTTGCAGCTGCGCTTCAATCTGAGCTACTTGTGCCTTCGCTGATTCAATTTGAGAACGCGAGTTAGCTTGGCTAGCTTTTGCGCTATTTACCGTCGCCACCCCTCTTTGCACTTGCGACTGGTAGGTATCCGGATCGATTTTGGCTAATAACTGGCCAGCGGTTACCGAATCACCTTCTTCCACCATTAATTCTACGATCTCACCGGAAACATCCGAACTGATTTTCACCTCCGTTTGAGGAAAGATCTTACCACTTGCGGAAACAGTCTCTTGGATACTACGTGCTTCTGCGTTTTCGGTAAAGACCTTGGTTCCTTCGGGTTCCCGATTAGAGAAAATAGCGCCAGCAATGGCGATGATCGCTACTAGTAGTAAGGCAATGTACAACCAGCGGCGGTTCTTCTTCTTAGGGGTGCTCATTTAGCGAGTGATTTATTATTGTAATTGTTTAAAGCGGTTGACCGAGATAAAACTCCACCACTTTCAGGTTGAATAGGAGTTGATATTTTGCCCGAGTCAATTCACGACGAGCAACATCCAAATTATCTACAGCATTGTTGAATTCGAAAGTATTGATAGCACCTACATCGAAACGACGTTGGGCATCATTAAAAGCAGCATCAGCTGACTCCAAGGAGCGCTCTGCAGCTCGGTATGCGTTTTGCGATGCCCGGAAACTAGTGATCGCCGTTTGTACATCGGTCTTTAGCTGATCAGTTACCTGGCGTGCGGTTACCTCTGCACTAATTGTGTTTAGGCGAGCACGTTCTTTATTTATGGTATTACGGTGATTATTGTAAATCGGCACCTGCAGGCTAATACCAGCACTCTGACCGAAGTTTTCATTCAACTGATCACCATAACCTACCGTCGGGAAAGTAACACCTTCGGTATCGAAGAAGACAACGTCAATTTCGTTTCCATCTATTTCTACCGGAATTGGATCACGCGCCACAACAACTGCATTATCCGTATTCGGATTGTTGAAATCCGGAGCGATACTCGAGTAGTTGGTATTTAGGTTACCAAAAACGCTTAGGGTAGGTAGGTTACCGGAAGCAGCCAAACGTTCACCCTCCTTACTACTCGCCAATCGAGCTTCAGCAGCAGCTACACCTGGTTGCGATTGCAGCGCTCCCTGGTATACCTCTGCCACCGTAAATTCACGGACGAGTGCTTGTTCTTCCAAATCAACATCCGGGCGTTCGAGCACTAGGTCTTTGGTAGGATCAAACTGCAGCAATTGCTTTAGATTCAAGTAAGCTAGATCCACTGCATTTTGTGCTTCGATAATCTGTTGGTCATTTCTGGCTACTTGTGCCTCCAGATCAAGGCGTGCATTGGGTGCCAACTGTCCAACTTCTACTAGGCGACTAGTGCGTTCTAGCTGTTGCTCAGATAAACGACGTTGGGTCTGAGAGTTGACCAGTTGCTCTTCTCCAAGTAGGATATTCAGGTAAGCCGTCGCAACGCTTAGTGCGATTGTTTGACGGGTATTCTCCGCATCAAACTTGGCCGCTTGCAGATCGTACTTCGACTGTGCAACCTGGCTATTGATCCGGTTACCATCAAATACAATCAACGAACCATTGATTCCAAAACTATTGAAACCAATGCGGGTATTATTAAAGGTATTGGTCGTTGGATCAATCGTACGACCGAACTGATAACCGGCGCTGGTAGAGCCATTGACAGTAGGTAAGCGCTGATAGCGATTTTGCTTATCAGTCAACTCGAAATTGCGAGTTGTGAGTTCTGCCTGTTGTACCGTGAGGTTATTGTCCCAGGCGTATTTGACGCAAGATTGCAAACTCCAGGAATCCTGAGCATGCGTGATGGATAGTATGCTGATCAGACAGCATAATAGCAGTAGTCGGGTCATAAGACAAGTTTTTTTCATAGCCACCAATAGCCACCTCTTTAGAGGCGACCGTAGGCCACTCGGCGATAAAATAATGAGTTCCGAGTTTTAATATACTGTTGCTACAAAAACCGGTTTAAACATACTACACGGCGTAAAAGCGCAGGTAAATTTTTCTATGAAAATCACTTTATCATGGATAAAAACCAGTCCAGCGGGTTATTTTGGCGCGATTAATAGGATAGATGATTTTTTGCGGATGAACAATTGTCTGTGATCCGCCTTAGGAATTTTACTGCTGAGACTAAAGCAGAGACCAAATGGAGAAAACGAAAAAATTTGCTTGCATCCACGGACACTTCTATCAGCCACCGAGAGAAAACGCATGGCTAGAGGTATTGGAAACGCAAGATAGTGCTGCACCTTTTCACGACTGGAACGAAAGAATCAACTTCGAGTGCTACGCTCCCAACGCTCGGGCACGCATCCTGAACAAGGAGGGCTACATTCATAAGATCTTAAATAACTACGCCCGGATAAGCTTCAACTTCGGCCCTACCCTTCTTTCATGGATGGAGGCTGCAGACCCGGAAACGTACCAGGCTATTATCGCTGCCGACCGGCAATCGCAGGAGTATTTCGACGGACATGGTTCGGCTATTGCCCAAGTTTACAGCCATCTAATCATGCCGTTGGCTAACGAGCGTGACAAACGCACTCAGGTAGCTTGGGGTATACGAGATTTTGAGCAACGGTTTGGCCGTAAGCCAGAAGGTATTTGGCTGGCAGAAACAGCCGTCGATAAGGACACTCTTGAAGTTTTAGTGGATTACGGCATCAAATTCACCATCCTGGCACCCCGACAGGCCAAGGCCGTTCGAGCAGGAGCAGGAGATGAATGGACACAACTCGACCATGCTGCTGTAGACCCTCGCCGACCATACCGCATTGAACTGGACAGTGGAAGAGATATTACCGTATTCTTCTATGATGGGCATGTTTCTCAGGGCGTTGCTTTTGAAGGTTTACTAAACAATGGCCCACGCTTTGCGGAGAGAATCATTCAGACTCTAGATCAAAACGATGATGTCCAGCTAGCACATATCGCTACTGATGGTGAAAGCTATGGCCACCACCACAAGAAAGGTGAAATGGCGCTGGCGGATTGTCTCCGCTATCTGGAAGATCACGAGGAGGTAACCCTCACGAACTACGCAGCATTTTTAGCTACCGATCCTCCACATTGGGAAGCGCAGATTTACGATAACTCCTCCTGGAGTTGCGTGCACGGTGTAGAGCGCTGGCGGAGCAACTGTGGCTGTAATAGTGGTGGCCGTCCAGGATGGACCCAAGCATGGCGCGCTCCGCTGCGAGAAACACTCGACTGGCTACGCGATCTCTTGATTCCAGTCTATGAAGAAAAGGCAAGTGAATTTCTATTAGATCCTTGGGTGGCTCGAGATGATTATATCGATATCATTCTGGAACGCTCTAATAAGGTTTGGAAGAAATTCCTGGCCAAACACCAGAAAAGAGAGCTCAAAGAAGAAGAAGAGATTACTTTGCGACGCCTGTTGGAGATGCAACGCCAAGCAATCTTGATGTATACAAGTTGTGGGTGGTTCTTCGATGAAATCAGCGGTCTGGAAACCAATCAAATCCTCCAGTACGCTAACCGCGCCATCTATTATGCTAAGCAAGTGGCTGGTGTAGATGTACACGACGAGTTTATCGCGCGATTGGCCAAGGCACCTAGTAATGTGTACAACAATGGTGCGGTGAGCTACCAGAAGTTTGTGGAACCGGCACGCGTTAATCTAGAACGGGTGGGCATGCACTTTGCCACAGCATCCATCTTTGACCAGTTTCCAGAGAAAATGACCCTCTTCAACTATACAACGGAGAGCGAGGTCATTGAAAAAATGGTAGCTGGAGAGCAATGTCTCGTTGTAGGTCGAGTGTCTATTCGGTCTCGGATTACCAGATCGCGTAAACATTTCAGCTACGCTGCCTTGCACCTAGGCCAGCAGAATATCATCGGTAACCTGAGCACCCAGATGTCCCGTAAGGATTTCGACAAGATGTTGGCGGAAGTGACTGAGGCCTTCCGGACACCAGACTTGGGCAAGGTGATTGCGATCATGCAGAATTACATCGGCTCCGATAAGTTCAGCATCTGGCACCTCTTCCGTGATCAGAAGCGTAAGGTCTTAAAGGAAATTACCAATCGAAGCCTACAGGCCATCGAGCTTGATTTCCGAGACATCTACAACAGCAACTACCAGTTGATGACCAGTATGCTGAACAGTGACATCCCACTACCGGAAGCATACAAGGCTGCGATCAAGTATGTACTAAACGAAGACCTAGAGGCCTTCTTTGAACAGAAAGAGCTAGACCGCCGTCAGTTACGCCACCTGGTAGAAGAATTCAATCGCTGGGACGTAGCCGTAGAGCATATACCGGAAGTAAGTCTACTCGCTGAAAACCGACTTTTCCAGGAGCAAAAAGCACTCCTTCCTGAGTTGAAGTACCAAGATCGCCTGAAAGGATTAGTGAAGGTACTCGAACTCCTCAATGAGCTAAAACTCAGTGTCAACCTTTGGCGAAGCCAGGATCTATTCTATGCTCGCCAGGAAGCTATGACCGAAAACCTAGCCGTCGCCGAAGACGAAAAATGGCAGAAGTATATTTCTCGTTTGGGTGAGTTGTTAACGGTGGCGAAGGGGTGAAATGGTTTAAAGGTTTGATTTTCGCGTCGGGGGACGCTTTGAAGCGGATGGGTAAAAGGTTGGCTAGTTATATTAGTTGCCTGCTTCCTTAAATGCCCTTACATGCCTTATATGGTTCAAAAACGAACGTCTTCCAGATCACCTTACTAGATCCTGAAATACTTGATCGTAACGGCGAATGAGGTTTTGCCACTTATACCGAGTCACACTTGACCTTGTGAAGGAGGTATCTTCTAATGGTTGAGGGTTGAGCAATAACGAGCGGAGTTTCTCTTTTAGCTCGGCATCTGAATCGTAGAGGAAAGTAGCTTGTTGCTTAGGGAACAAGTGCTCTGGAAAGGCAAGGCGGTTCGGCAATAGCGGATACAAACCACAGTACATCGCCTCTACCACACTACCGCCAAAGAAATCCTGCCGGCTGGTGACGGGCAAGACCGTAGCTGACTTCACCAAGCTGGCATACGCACCGAAGTCTTCCGCAAATCCCCAGTGCAGGATACGATCAGCTAATTTTGACTTTACGGCCTCGAAGACCTTGGGGCGTGCCGAATAAGACTCGCCGAGCACCATGAGCTGAAAGGCTAGGCCTTCATCGTGCAGCTTTTCACAACAGGTGAAAAATGCCTCTGGGTTCTTATCGTATTCCCAGCGGTGATTCCATAACAAAACAGGTACTTCAGCCTCGTAACGCGCTTCTACCTCATCAAAGGATTGGAGATTCAAGCCCAAAGGGAGCACGTTTGATTTCGCTGCAATCTGGTCAACCGTTGGAAGACCTTTATGATCTGGAAAAGCCTTAAGAAAGCCCGGCAGGGCCTGAATAAAGCTATCCTTATGGTAATGCGAGTTAAAAAGCACAGCGTCCGCTGCTAGAGCGGACGTGTAATTGATCCAAGCATAATGCCGATCCCGCTTTTGGGCCACATCCTCGTCGGTCGGAGACCATGGATAGGTCAGTTGGTTTTCGTGAAAGTATACCGCTACTGGCACCTTTGCCGTCCGCGGTCTGGTTAGCGCCAGGAAAGTCGAGGTATCCAGCATATCCGTAGTAAGGATTAGGTCTGGGTCTTCTTCTTGCTGTAAAAACTGCCTGGCGAGTTCTACTGCTGCTCCGTGCATTCGCCATTTCCAGTGGCGCCCCGGCAATGTAAAAAGGCGAATTTCATGGGAGCTAAACATAGCCAGCTCCTCCGCCCATCGCTGATGGCTGCCACTGAAAAAGGGTGCGAATAAATGGATGATCATACCGCAAAAATAGAGATTGTGATACGATCCTCCGTCAACTATTCCTTCATAAAGGGTAATACCTGACGTCCATCTTGGTTGGATGCCACTAGATAGTATACACCAGCAGGCAAACTGCCAACGTCAATAGTGCCGTTAAGTACTTGATACCGCTGTTGCTGGCCCAACGGATTTACGATGGAGAAATCTAACTCGTTAAAAAGCTGAAAATCTCCACGCAATTGCAATTGATCACGAACAGGATTCGTCCGAATGCTAAGACCAAAGTCTACTTCAGCTCTATCCTGTACGGAGGTTTCAATATTCTTCTTTGAATAGTATATCGTCGGTACCGACTCATCATCATCTTCAAAGCTATAGACCATCACCGGCACAAACTGTCCTGGCAAAATCCAGGCATACTGGGTCTCCATAATTGGAAAGGCAGTCGTTGTAGAGCGAATAATCATTCGGAGCACATTATTATAAGTAGTGCCATCCGGCAAAATAATGGTCCCGTACCCATCGTATTCTACCACTCCATTCCGCTCATTCATGCTGGAGGTGCCAAAGAAGAAAGAAGTAAATGCAGAATAATAGGTGTAAGAATCTTGATAGGTAGCTGGAAAATGCAGTCCATCTTCTGTATCCGTGAATATCTCCTTGAAGAGAATATCATCCGGCGTACCGCTAACTCCTCCTACTAAGTCCAGTCCCGTATCGGTAACTTGATAGTAGTTGTATGCCTCAAACTCATCGAGCAACCAGACAAAATCGGCATCTGGGAAGTCAACACTGGAAACACCGTCCTCTGGTGCCAGGATGGAGAATTGTAGCTGGAAGAACGGTGGGGCCTGATCGGAAAAGTCCCAGGTCTGATTGGCACCGCCAGGGCCTGGAATAAAGCTCCCCACTTCAGCATACTGCACCTCGTAGGTTTCTCCTATTTCCGGTGTCTGGCTGGCAGTTGTTAAAACTGGCTGGGCTACGACAACAGACGCCCAGAAAATCAATAGAAAGGATAAATTGTAAGACTTCAATGACATGGTATTCTTGTTTTTAGGATAAATCCTTGGTTTTAGAAGTAATACCTGTCTGTTCCCCACCAATTCAAAAGGTCAACATGAAAAATAATTTTCTTGCTTTTGTTTACCTTTCCTGTGTTTGTAGGCACTAAGAACTAGACTATGGAAGCCACGGCAGCAATGCTACAGGCAATCAGGTAAGGCGATGAAACAGTCGTCAATCGGATCTATCAAGAAAACCGCGAGCGTTTTCTAGGGTGGGCCCGCAACCACTATCCATTAGAGGAGGAAGTGTTAGTAGACATTTATCAGGATGCAGTGATTATCCTGTATCAAAATGTCGTAGAAGAAAAGATTACAGAATTAAAGAGTAGTCTGTCTACCTACTTATTTGGAATCGCCAAAAACCTCATATTAAAGGCCTTACGCCAAAAGAAACGTACGCCTTTACAACTGGATCAAATTCCAGAGGTAGCCGTAGCGCCTCATTTTTTGCAGCAGACCAATCGCGACCACGAACAGCACAAGATGCAGGCAGCATTAGCACGCTTAGGTAAAACCTGCAAGCAAATTTTAGAGTACTTCTACTACTATGATTTTAACTTAGAAGTCATTGCAGAACGAATGGATTATAAAAACGCAAATACCGTCAAAGCCCAAAAACACCGATGCATGAAACAACTCGAAGAACAGCTTAACAAATAAGCACGCTTATGGAAGATGAGCTCAAAGATGCTATACGGGAAAATATGCGGCAGCGCTTCAAGGAACAATTACAGGACCTGGAAGCCAACTCGAAAACGGCCAAGCGCCGAACACTCATACCACGCACCTGGTTGGTTGCGGCGGGCATTGCCTTGGTCCTAGCTATTGCTGGGTGGCTCTGGTTAAGTCCATCTAATGTAGATCATATGGCCTTGGCAGATTCCTTCTTTGAGCCGTTGCCAAATGTCTTGGCTCCAGAAATAAGAGGGGAAGGCAATGAGGGTATGCTCATTACTGCTATGCAGCAATATGATAAAGGTGCCTATGCAAAAGCAGCTACTCAACTAAACAGCATTCCTGATAGTCTGCAAACACCGGAAACGCAACTTTACCTGGCCACTGCCTACCTGGCAGAACAACGTACTGCGGAAGCTCTAAATGTGCTTGACGACTTAGGCAACCCAACGGAAGTTCAGTGGTATCGATGTTTAGCTCATCTGCAATCAGGAGATCAAGAACAGGCAATGGCTATAGCTACAGAACTTGTTGCGTCTGCCGAAGGCTATTACAAAGAGCGAGCAGCAGCTCTTCTGGAAGCTATCCAGTAAAGCAGCACAAACGCTCCAATTATCACTAACCAATACCACCAACGCCAAACACTCGCACTAATATCTAAGGGTGAGGCACTGCCCTGGAGGTGAAAACCAGCCCAATAGAAAGGATGGGCCACTTGTGGCAAACGGGCTTGCGCTAGAAAGTCCTGCTGAGCAGCCTGTAAGGCGATGTCCAAAGACTCGCCAGATTTAATTTGCTGATGGAAGGTTAGCATTAGATCCTTGGAGAATTCATCGGCAGTGGCCCAATAATTACTCAACACTGTTTCTGCACCAGCTTGACGTAAGGCATAAGCTAAACTCATGACCCCATCCCCTGGTCGCCAAGGCCCTTCACCGGTGTAGCAGGCACTAAGGACTAGTAAATCGGCATCCACACCCAAGGACAATAAATCTAATGCGGTGAGGTATTCCAGATTACCCGCCTTTCCCGGAAACAGTAGAAAAGACTCATCCGGATAAGCACGATCAGCAACAGCATGCATGGCCAAATGCAATACATTATAACCCTTCACTTGATCAACGAAAGCGGCACGGTCTAGCTGCTGACTAGCAAATAGATCAGCCGCAGCACCGTATAGCTGCTGGATAGCCCTAGCTTCTTCTTGTGCTCCTGGCAAGGCCCAAAAGTCATTGCGAAGCAATGGGGATAGCTTATTCTCTGTTACCGTGTCCACTCGTTCTGGATAAACTGGGGCAAAGCAAGCCACCGAAAAGTCCTGCCGATCAAACGCTCTCCCATGAAGAACATCGGCCGCATGTGTAAGCGCAACGATACTATAGTCTTTCACTAAGAATGGCCAAGTTCGAAAATCATCTCCTTGTGGAGGAGCACTAGAAGTCGCTGGCCAGGGTACGGCGCTGAAGATTCCATCGGCACTGATCAACAGTCGTTTGGTCGGCGTATTGATTTTCGACAACAGTGGTGCCAACACCTGCTCATACACTTGAAAACTGGTTTCTGCCAGTCGTTCAGTCGAACTAGACATCGCACGAACTTCGGCCTTAAAGTCTTTCAACAGTTTTGTGAACGCCGGATCAACGGCGGCCCTATGGAGTACCACCTGATCTTTAGTGATACCCATCGCAAACCAATTATCTTTCCCAGCAAAGTACAGCAATAAACAAGATTTTCGCCCCGGCAAGGCTCGCTGTAATTCCGCAATACTCAAATCAGGTACCCGATCGCCTAACAACTGTAGCCTGAAGCTATCGAGCTGTCTACCCAGCAAAACCAGACTATCATTCAGTGTGTAAATAGCCTCACTATTAGGTACTTCTTCCTCTATACGATAACGCTCACTCAGCAGACTTAAGTAGCGCTTACGAATGCTAGCCCTGACAGGGTCAGCAAAGAACCCCGAGGTTTGCCACTGTCTTCCTAATTTTAGACTTCGTCCTCTTCCAGCCTCTTGAAACTTCAGGATCTCGTCCAGGATTTCTGGTTGTGGATTTAAGCGATAGCGCTCATAGAGTACATTTAGCAGACACTCCGTGGGGCGTCGATAATGCTTCCCGAAAGAGCGTCTTTGGAAGGTTTCTGCTTCAAACCGCAACAAACTCTCCCAGCAGTTCCGTGCCCAATGCTCACTGGAGTCTAGCATCATCAGCTGGCCTTCTGCTTGGTACAGGCTGAAATAGAGATCGCTTTTCAGCGCTTGTAAAGTTGCAAAGGAGGCGGAGCCCGAAAAATCATAAGTACTCATCGCTACATCAGCCTCTTGTAAGGCTGCCCTATAATTCCCTTCCGCCCGACATACCCGGGATTTCATCACATGTAGCATGGCACGCGCTTGCGGTTGATGCACCCCCTGAAGGATATTCTCTAGTTCTTCTACCGAAGCTCTTGCTTTCGTGAGGTACCCCCCGTCAAGATAAGCAGCAGATAACGCTCTTGTATCACGAGCTTGACGAATAGGCACCTTGGCCGAAAACTGTTCTTCATATTCCTGTAAACGCTCTCCATATTTTATTGCCTCCTCGAATTGCTCGTCCCGTTGGTAGGCATCTACAATTAGAGACAAGGCCCGTGAGGTGGTATTCCGATCAGCAGGATCGACCTTGGCGTAAAAGTCCAAGAATGCAGCAATCCGCTCATCCCGAAGCTCAAGATAGTCGTACATCCTACCCTGGTTTTCGAGCATCTCCATTTCCAATTCTGGAAAGCGATCCACAAAACGCGCCAATACATCTTGGGAATACTCCATATACACCCGAACCTGGCGCATATCGTCCATTTCTCGCTTAAGGCGCGCCATATTCAGGTAAAGCCAAGACAGCGTTTTAGCATATAACAGCTGATCACCCTTAGGCAAGGCATCGACATCCTCTCTCTGCATTCGCTGCAAAGACTGCATTGCTTTTAGGTATGCTCTTTGCGCAGCGGAGAAATCTTTCTGTCGAGCATGGATAATGCCAATGTTTCTGTACTCATCAGCAATGTCTAATGGACGATCCAGGTCTAGATAAATTTCTAAGCCTCGATTATAGTAATGCAAAGCAGAGTCAGCTTGACCTAGTACCCGATTATATAGAAAGCCCACATTATGTAGCGCGAAAGCGGTGGGTTCAGCATCTCCGTAGCCACGCTCAAAGTACTGAGCAGTGGTGATCTGCATCTGCAGGGCGGTATCTAAATTACCTTCGTAGAAATGCCAATTGGTGTACAGATTATAAAAGGTACCAATTAGCGTATCTACTGAACTTCCCTCCAGTAGCTTCAAACCCTGCTCTAGCTGTATTCGTGCCGCCTTCTTCTGCCCGCTCTCATATAGGGTTGTATACGTTTCAATGATTGCTTTTGCCTCATTGGCCAGCGCTTCATTTTGCGCTACGCCCATTTGGAGGGAGAAAACGAACGATAATGACAATAGTAGAATTCGCATAAGCGCTAAGGGATGGACATCTGTACGAGCTTAAAAATACAAATTCTACGCGCTCCTACCTTCGCACCACCCGCATAGAACTTACCCGATCATTCCAAAAGTCACAAGAGCTAGCCGTATTCCAACTGCCTTCAATAACCACCGATCGCCCGCCGAAGAAAGCATGCTCATAGAGAATTACCGCATAACCGCGTGGTACGTAGATGGAACTGATCCGATCATTCCAGAAATCGTTGGAGTATTCTGCCGTCCACTCTCCACTTATTGTTAGTGCGGCACCACGAAAACTGTGATGTTCGAAAATGGTGATCTCTGGAGCCGGTATATAACCACAGTCGCCGACTCCACAAGCAGGGCCACAAGTGTGGGTAGGTCTAGGGCGGGGTCGATCATAGCCACGCCCGCGGATAGGTACCAAGCGAATAGAAGAAACCCGATTAAACCAATAACGATCTTGACGGCTCGACCACTCCCCTCTCACGACAATGTAATCGCCTCGAAAACCAGCGTGCTCATATAATAGGGCCTCGAATCCGCGTGGCACAACCACTGAGTTGATCGCGTCATTCCAGTAATCATAACGATTACGGACCGACCAATCGCCGCGAATCACAATTTGCTCGCCACGAAAGTCTGCTGTATGATAAGCAATCATGCGAGCTGGTGGAGGAGTCTCTGCTGACAGCGATGGTAACAGCCCCAGTACAAGGATAGCTAATAAGCCTAATTCATGCATCTTCATCTTTTTCCAGTTTGGTGATACACCTTAAAGATGATAAGCCTACATCCACACCCCTGAGCCTTATACTCACTTTAACCGCAGTTTAAAACCCCTCAAGAAAACCTTAAAAAGCGGTTCAGTATGTTAAGAAGTACTTAAGAATCAGCTTTTTTGGAAAAAAATTAGTTTTTCAGAAAAAAGTTTTTTAATCAACTTAAAACCCTAATAATAAACATATTAAACAACAATAAACAACCTTAGAATATCGAACTAATTTGCCATTTTGGTTTCCCTTCCCTTGCTATCGCTCCTACATTTGTATCGTATTCAACGGAATACTAAAAAACAAAACAGCAAATCTGAACTACCCTATTAATAAAGATTTGCTACTCATTGACACGACGAGAACCACAAGAACTAATCTGTCCTTAAGACTCACTTAGTTTGGTGGGCGGTAGTGCTCCCGCATTACCGTCCTTCTTTGAGCCTTGGCAGACACCGAAAACCTGAAACACCATTTGAAATAGCTGTCGGTCCGATCCCGACAGTGTCTATACACCTAAAACCAACCGTCCCATTTGGGGCGGTACTTCAGGCAAACTATCTCGAAAGAGATCAATGAGAAAACACACCGTTCAATTAGGGCAATCCCCGGCTATAATGAGAGGGCCGGGGATGCACTACGACCGCAAAAGTGCGGTTTGATTTGAAGGACTGTTAAAGGTACATATCCAATCAACTGTCGAAATGCTTGACATTTCGGACCGGTCGAAAACTCAAAACTTAACCCTATGATTAAAACATGAGTTTGTCGATCAGTCTGGGCTGTTAGAGCCCTCACTCGCAAGGGTGTTTTATTATCTTCAGAAGGGCAATTGGAGATAAGTAGATAGTTGCTATTATTCCGGGCTGGGCGGTGATTAAGTTCATCGTCCAGTTTCCTTTTTAGGGTATATCTCATCTATCCATTCCTATCAAAAAAGAGGCGCACCGTCTCTTACAACGATGCGCCAGCTCTGGTACATTTCGGTTCAAAATCACTTATCAATCATCTTCCGTTAAATGCTCCAAAGGCATTTGTTTATTCTGTCGCATTAATCGGAAATCGAAAGCAATTTTTCGCCTTAAACTCGCTTTAAATACGTACGCTTCGTACGCGTATCACCTGTTTTTTGGGGTTAAACTCGGGAATCGGTGTTGAAAAGTAAATGGGTATTCTAGGGTGGATAAGCAGTGGATAGAGTACTGTCACTCCATCCACTACAGGGACTTTCTTATCCGCGGCAGATTCGGCGCAAAATTCGTAGTTGCTCCATTGACTCCACCTCACGCACTTGGCCATTGCGCAGTGTTACCTCGATTGGGAACACAATTTGTGGGCGCTCAGTAGCATCAGGGTTAGCTTCAACCCACTCCATGATAGCTGTCAATGCCTCTTCGCGGCTATTCACACTCACGGTAGTTTCGTCTGGGAAAGCGATATCAATTGGATAGTTGATTCGGAAGCAGCGGCGACCATGTCCGTCACCTACGGTACCTTCACACACTTCACGTAGATCGGCACGATCCTCATCACTTGCAATGGTCAATACTGTACCATCTTGTAGTTCCACATCAAATGGGTAAGCCAATGTTGGGCGACCTTCGGCATCCGGATTGGCTTCGCGCCAGGTACGGATAGCTTCACGAAGCTCAGCACGATCGTTTACGGTAACCGCTGTTCCATCAGGGAAGGCAAGCGTGATTGGGAAGACGATATTGAAACAGCGATTCAATCCGCCATTTTGACCATGATTGCCCCAGTCACCTGGGCGCCAAGGACGGTTCGGCTCAAAGCCACAGTCATCTAGTACAATTCTCAGGTCTTCCTGCGATTCGATCGTTAGGATAGCGCCGTCTTCCAGCTGTACATCGTACGGGAACGCCAACTGTGGACGGTATCCACGTAACGGACGCCAAGGATTTGGATTTTGTGGTGGGTTAGCTTCTAGGTAAGAAACAACAGCATCACGGATTTCTTCGCGACTGAATACCATTACTTCTGATTCATCCGGCAGGATAATAGTTACAGGGTACACTAACGTGAAACAGCCTCCGCAGCCCATTTCGCCAGACTCCTCCATCATAACAAGGGCTTGGGTGGTCATTTCTTCGGCAGTCATTTCTTCTTCAACGACACCTGTTGCATCTTTCTCACAAGAAGTAATCAGGGCCATCATAGGGAGGATCATCAGCAGTGCGAAGAACCAGTTTTTCTGAATTTGCATTGTCTTTTCTTTTTGGTTGTTAGAGTTGTTTATGCTTTTCACTGGTATAAGACAGCTGCTCATCAGAGTGTACTCATGCCAAATCACTTTTTTCAGAATCAGGATCAAAAAAACACCTCACGCCCAACATAAATACCTAAAAATCAATACTTAAGGATATTTATATTTTTTTCAAAAAAAGTCCGCGAAGTAGACCTACCTGACCTCTCTTACCACAACAACCTCAAAAATGGTCGTTCTCATACCTGAGAATAGGGCATGAATGAACTAATAGTATTTATAGTAAATTAGTGTTTCCCCTACTGGGTGAATTGATTCATTACTAAAGCATCTAAAACATGGGTAGTCCTTCAAATGAAGACTTACTTGAAAAAGCCGAGTACTTATTCTCGCTTAATCGCTTGGCAGAAACACTAGAGTTACTGAAGAAACTCCCGGAAAACCAGGCCGACAATAGCATAGTCCTACTCCAGTCACGATTTAATGGTGTACAGCAAAAAAGGAATCGGGGTATTGTCGATAACGCAACTTTGGAACGCGAGATGAATCAAATACGGCTTGCCATTCTGGAATTCATCCAATCCCAGCGTAGATTCGACGGTGAATCAACTACCGTTCGCGACAAATTTCAGCTCATAGAGGAACTCGTAAGTCTAATCGATACCACTTTTAATACATGGCAAGCTCAGACGAAACTTAAGGAGAGATTATTAGAGGCACTAGGATCCCGATTCGAGTTGGGTGAATACCAAATGCCGTACGATCTATTCTCGGACTACTATGACCAGATGAACGACCGTGAAGTCAGGCTCCATAAAACAATAAGAGGGTACACTCAAAATGTCATCTATCCCGCCAATATAAAGGTGATTCAACTCATCAAAGACAACCCTCAACTTAAGGATGCTCATAAAGACGTTCGTTATCTAGAGCAGCACCTAGCATTATGGAGAAGCAAGTATGATAGCTTATTTCTTACTGACGAATCCGTTTGCCTCATCTTTGTGGGTTTAGAAGAAGGCATGAAGTTCCCTCCTAATCTCCTGGGAGAATTAAAGGAAATGCTCGAAAAACATCGAGATCAATAAGTAAGTCGATTCTAAATCTACCTACTGCCCGAAGCTATACATCAACTGGCACTGGAACAAGAAGTGATTTTGGGGCGTAAGTACATCATTCGTGACGAAGGTGCGAGAATTGATCACCTCTGCTCGATTAGCCGGCGCCCAGTTTTGCTCCAAAGATTCCTGACGCAAAGTGATACCGATGCCGATACCAGCTGGAAAATGCATCTGGATACCTGCTTGATAATAATAACCGAACGAAGTTTCTTGGATATCACTCGTGGTTTGTTCCCGAGGAAACTCTGGATAGTTGGCAGAGATAAAAGAGACACTCCGCTCAGAAGCAATTGGCAATGCAATGGTTGCACCAGCTCCCACGAAGAAGAGAAACTCCCGGGTCTTACCAAAATGATAATTGAGGCCTGGATACAGATAAATATTCCGCATATCAATCACCTCATCTAGTTCTAGCGGAATAACATAGTATTCATCACGGTTTCCAGTAGGCACCAATACATCGTTGACGCGGCTTTCCTCACGACTGAAGTAGCGTACTTGCAGCTCCCCGAATAACGGGGCAAATTTGCGCACCAACTGGCGCTGGTAGATCAAAGAAAACTGCGGCGGCTGGATAACATATTCTGCATTAATATCCAATAAGCTCCCCTGGAAAGCAATCGTATAGTTTTGGCGGCTTCGTGCAAGATCTGCACCAATAGCGATAGTTTGGATACGTTTCGGCTTGTAGGCCTTAGTTTCAGCCTCTTCTGTTTCCGCCTGCTGGCGCTTGGCAGCAAACTCTTCAATTTGGCTACGCTCCGCAGGAGGTGTATCCTGGGCACGAAGAAGTAGTACAGTCGAACATAGAGCACAGAGTAGAAGGAAACGCATCACAATTTTCATATTTAGTCGTGGTGAAAAACTACTGAGCGAAAAAACGCGCGCAATTTAGCTTTTTTGCACAAAGCAGTGCAGCATAACATAGTGCTCCGTCAGACAAATGATGTGAATAACCCCAAATTTGACTGGGTTAAAGGCAGTCGAGCATCCATATCTGACCAAATTTCCGACAAAGCCGTAGTTTTAGGCACAGACTTAGCCGTGAAAATAAACCACTTGCGGCTACAATAGTCCAAGCAAGCAATGCAAGAAGACCAGGTATTATGGGATCAGTTGCGAGCGGGCGATAAAGAAGCCCTCGCTAGTATTTACCAAACTCAGGTAGATGCCCTGTTTCGCTATGGATGCCAGTTTACGCCCGATCAGGGTCTTGTACAAGATTGTATCCAGGACTTGTTCATTGAGCTCTGGAAAAACCATGCCTCCATTGGCACTACTACTGCTATTCGGCAATACCTGCTGGTAGCACTGCGACGAAAAATTGTTCGTCAATTGCAGCAACAAAGTGGCCGACAGGAGAGAGCAGAGCGTGTGCAGATGAGTGCCCCCACGCACGAGGCGGGTGCAGATCAACAGATTATTGAAGCTGAGCAGGTAACCACTCAACAAGAACGAATTGCCGGAGCTCTGAGCTTGCTTAGTGACCGCCAAAGGGAGGTGCTGTACCTGAAGTATTTTGAAGAGTTGGACTATAAGCAGATTGCGGAGATGCTTGGCATAAACTACCAGTCGGTGCGAAATACAGCATCAGCTGGTTTAAAGGCTTTGCGCAAGCTATTAGGCTTTCTTTTCATCTTTTTTTCACAACTATGAGTACAAAAGAAGAATCAGATGCCTTATTTGTGTAAACAAGCTACCCAATAGCGATTATGAAGCAGGACTACCTGACATACAGTGCCGAAGAACTAGCCCAGGAAACGGAGTTTATCCGCTGGGTTCAGTCTGCGGAAAAGTCGCTGGCAACGCGCTGGGAAGTCTGGATACAAGATCATCCAGAACAAGCTCAGAAGGTAGCGGATGCCCGTGCCTTGGTTGAGGCCGTTAATTGGCCAATACCAGAGCTATCCGCCAGCGCAAAAGCGGACATGTGGGAAGCTATTGATCAGGCGACAACTGAGGCGAAGGTCGTTCCAATGCAGCGCCGACGGTTGTGGGTCTGGTCCGCGGCAGCAGCAGTTGTACTACTTCTAGCTGCGGGTTGGTGGCTGACCCAAGAAGCTGAGCCAACCTCTCTTTACGCCGCTCGTACTGAAAACGGACAATTTTCGCTCCCGGATGGCTCATCTGTTAGCCTTAATGCGGTAACAGAGGTGCAGTATGATGCTAATAATTGGTCGGAAGAGAGGCGAATTTCCATGCAAGGGGAGGCTTTCTTCGAAGTGGAAAAAGGAGTGCCGTTTATAGTAGAAACACCCTACGGAACAGTAGAAGTATTAGGAACGAGTTTTAATGTAGAGGCTCGCTTGGGCACCTTCAGAGTTAACTGCTATACTGGTAAAGTACGTGTCACCTTACCTGGTGGTGAACAGACGACGATCACTCCCCAGCAAGGAGTAGAGGCAATTAATGGCCAATTGGTACAACGCACAGTAGCAAACCGCAATGATATTGCCTGGCAAGACCGCATTCATCATTTTAATGAGCGTCCACTGAAAGAGGTAATTGCTGAGTTGAAACGACAATATCCTGTTGAGGTGGATCTTCCTGAAGATTTAGCTGACCGAACCTACACTGGTTCTTTCAAGAATAACAACCTGGAGGAGGCCTTACAGAGCATTTGCTGGCCTATGCGGCTCCAATACTCTATTGACCAAAATCAAGTGCTGATTCGAGAAAATCAATGATCCACAACCACTGCCACAAATGCACCGTGGTGCTGCTCTTTCTCTCGCTGATAACCTTTTGTAGGCTCTCAGCCCAGCAGTTAGTGGACGAACGTTTTCAGCAAACGCCCCTTAGTGAAGTATTTGAAATCTTCACGGATAAATACGGTCTCCTACTTTCCTATGATCCCAATATCCTTGCGGAACAGACCGTCAACCTGCAAGTTAAGGACGACAATGTGCTGCAGGCCTTGTATCAGGTACTAGATGCTAGCTCATTGGACTACCTTACGCTGGATCAAAGGCGAATCCTGATCCGGCCAGCGCCTTTGGTACCGAAACCAGTTTCTTACTGGATCATCAGTGGCAGAATTACCGATTCTGAAACGGGCGCCCCCCTACCCTACGCCACTGTTTACTGTGCCCGCTACGGTTGGGGAGCAAGCACGAACGACGATGGTACATTTCAACTCAGAATACCTGACACCATACAGCATAGCATACAAATTGAAGGTCGTTACTTGGGCTATGAGTCGGAAGCGCAATATTTGAAACCAGGTCCTGGCCGTTCTATCAATTTCGACCTGCAATCCAGCTTGCAGGAAATCAATATGGTTATCGTCACGGATGAGCTACCTCCACTGGGGATCGCTAACGATGAGCAAGCAGTCATAATCCGCCCAGATGAGCAACTCCCTGCACTCGGTTCTTCCCCCGATGTGATTCGCAATTTGCAAATGTTACCAGGCATATCTGCTAGTAATGATCAGTCTTCTGCGCTGCAAGTCCGAGGTGGGCAGGCCTCAGACAATCTGATGCTTTGGGATGGTATGATATTATATAATGTAGACCATCTCTTCGGCACATTTGGTGCACTTAATGCCAATTTGGTGGAATCGGTAAAGCTGTACAAGAATACCTTCCCGATCGAATATGCCGGACGGTCAGCCTCAGTTCTCAAGATCCAGTCTTATGACATGGACGATGAACATACTACTCACCTCAATTTGGGTAATTTATCAGCGGACGGAGCTACCCGACTGAAGCTTGGCACAGATTGGGAGATACAATTAGGTGGAAGGGCGAGCCTTAACCGGCTAGCCAATTCAACACTCTTCGACCAACTGTCTCAACGCGTTGAAGCAGATGGTGCCAATCTGGGGCAATTCCTGGAAGAATCCAATCAGGTGCAAATCCAACCAGCCTTTAGCTTCTACGACTTCAACGCGAAGTTAGCCTGGCAGGCTAGTGAACGCACTTACTTTGACCTCAACACTTTTCGCAGTTCTGATCAGTACGACTATGATTATGCCTTGCTCTTCAACACCCGACTGCAAAACAGGGTGGGCGAAAACAGCATACGGTTTACAGAAGAAACCGATTGGTGGAATGAAACCTACAGTGCTCGTTGGCTCCAGGAATGGAACCCGGATTGGATCAGTGAGCTCAGCTTAGGCTACTCCAGTTATCAAATTGACGAAAGCAGCGAAACCATTCTCCGTCGTGAACGACCTGATGGTAACTTCAGTAATTCTATACGGTCCAATACACGAAGCAACCTTGTCGAGGGTTTTCACTTAAACTGGACACATATTTACCAGCTCTCGCCATCAAGTGAACTGACATTTGGAACGCGATTTACAGATGAACAAGTACAGCTGCAGATCAGCAACGACAGTGTGCGCCTTCTACAAAATGATACCGAAGCCAACCAGATTGGATTCTATGCTGCCCAAAACTGGCAGTGGGAGCAATGGCGACTTCAATTTGGGTTGCACGCTACCCATTATACCGCAACAAGAAACACCTACGCCTCTCCACGCTTACTACTTGGCTACCGGGCAGATGACAACTGGTACCTCAAGGGCTCGCTAAACCTCTATCATCAGTACCTACGCCGATACTACAGCGAAAATCGTTTTGGTAGAACTTTTGAAGTTTGGACGCTAGCGAACGATAACTTCTGGCCCGTAGCCCAGACCCAACAAGCGATGCTGGGCTTCACCTACCGGAAAGATCGGTTCAGTATAGATCTGGAAGGATTTTACAAATACACAGACGGAGTATTAGAATACACTACCCTGGTCAACAACTTCATTGATACGGAGACCGGTGGGGTTGCCAGTGGCGAATCTACCTTCCGCATTTCGCAAGGTACGGGTCAAGTCGTGGGCATAGACCTTCTTCTTCGCCAGGAATGGGAAAGTTTTCAAACGTATCTAGCGTATACGCTGAGTCGATCGACGCGCCAGTTTTCAGATCTCTTCCAGGGTTTATCCTATGCGTCTCAAGACGACAGACCACATCAGATTCAATGGGTAAACACCCTACAGGCAGGTAATTGGTCATTTTCTGGTGTCTACATTATGGCCTCCGGGCGCCCCTACCTGGATCTATCTAGCAACAACTTGGCATCTGACCGCAGGGAGCGCTTACCGGAAGATCTTCGGCGCATTCCTAATTACCACCGAATAGATTTATCAGCTCGCTATGAAATTCCTTTGGAGAAGGCGAAGGTACACGCTAGTCTATCCATTCTTAACCTGTTCGACCACGACAATACACTGTACGAACAGCAGATCTATTCTATCCCCAACCAGAATAATCGCACCCTTCTATTAGGGAATGAACTCCAGCTTCTCAATCGTACCTGGAGCATTTCACTGGGAGTAGAATTCTGATCCACATTCCCTTTCATCAAGGCTAAGCAATCACAAAAAAGTGCATTTCAGAACAGAAAACTGTCCGTTCAGAACAGCCAGCTGGTAAAATTCGGCATTTAGTAGGTTACGCTCATACCTTACAACCATAATCACGGAGTAAGCCGAAAATCCAAACTTCAAAAGAGTAGGCACAAATGAAACTTAACCATGAAAGCAATCAAAATTCTATTGACAGTGAGCGCCCTATTTGCGTGTAGCGCCTATTTCTCTAGCTGTGAAAACGATCCTTGTGAAGACACCGTGTGTCTGAATGACGGAACTTGCGACGACGGAACCTGTACCTGTGTTGATGGCTACGAGGGGTCTGATTGTGGCACTCTTTCTGCTGAAAAATTTGTTGGACAGTATGCTGTGTCTGGCACTTGTGAAGGAAACGCTTATAACTACTCTGTAACCATCACAAAATCTGCGACAGAAGCGAACAAGATCATTATCGACAACTTTGGTGATCTTAACTGTGCTCCAGGTTATGCGGTAGAGGCCATTGTAGACGGAAACTCCTTTACCCTTACTGGTGGTCCCTACTGTGAAGAAGGCTTTAGCGACTTTACTGGCTATTCCTTCGTAGGTACTGGTACCATTGATGGAAATGTCATCACCATTTCCTACAACTCAGACTACACTTACCAAGGCACAGCTTTCCCGGAAAGCTGTATGGTCACTATGACAAAGTAAGCGTCGAAAACAACTCCATTCCGAAGAAAGGCCGATACCTGCAGGTATCGGCCTTT
>ENA-UENT01000513-UENT01000513.1-marine-metagenome-genome-assembly--contig:-NODE-513-length-22314-cov-3.236569_pt1 | contig 22314 bp, 13 predicted proteins | sample MGYA00237879_ERZ529330 | MGnify/ENA primary metagenome ERZ529330 (study PRJEB26372, sample SAMN05368345) | marine metagenome | biome: cultured habitat; feature: ocean water; material: water; isolation... | reverse complement strand
GATAGACTTTTTGATGGGTTAGTAGTAGACAGATGTGGCGGAGTTTTGCGGTGAAGTAAGACAGATCCAAGGTATTAGATAAGCTCTGTAGGGCTTCTTGGCCGCTATACTGTGTCTTGGACACGTTTCTGGAGCCTTCGAGTTGCAACTGAAAGTTGAATTGCCAATACTCGGCATTTCTATATCCTTCCTCTTCCAGTTTTGATTGAGCCTGAGCTAGACTTCGCTGAAAGTGTTTATCCAACTGCTTTTTTCTTAGCGCTTGAGCTTCATACAGCTTCATTTGAGCTGCACTTGATACGGCCTCTTCATAAGCCAAATAGGCTAGAAGTTTTTGGTACAAACGACTGATTAGCAGGCGCATTTGCTGGTCGTTGTAAGCCTTGTTCTGATACAGCTTCCCAAACAGATAAACTTTCTCAGGAAGTACTTCATGCTGCTCGTAGAAGCTTGATAGGTATTCCCATAGTTGCTCCAATATGTCCTGTTGATTGAAGAAAGGAGAGGCGATAAAATGGCTAAAGGAGCGTTTTTCGACAGGCGAAAGTTGCAGAAAAAGACTGCCAAAGCGAGAATTCATCATAAGTTTAAGGTCAATGAAGGAGTTGGCGTGTACAATTATTTTTTTATTGGGTTGTTATTCAATTATTTATGATAATTAGGGGATGAATGTATTGTACAAATTAAGGAAAATGTTCTTGTTCCACTAGTAGCAAGTTCGCATTTTTGAAGTATTGAAAAATAATAATCCCGCATGCTTTTAAAATCTCAGGAAAATGAATAAAACCCTACTTCTATTTTTGCTCTTTCTACCCCTTGGAAACTTAATGAAGGCTCAGACCTGCGATCCAGATGTCAGTCCCCCCTTACCTATCTGTATCAATGGCCTAGCCGTTACTCTAGAACCCCAAGTCCCCCCAACAGATCTTGATCAAGATGGAATTATCGATTCTTTGGCGGAAACCGTTTGGGCACAGGATTTCATCGCAAGTGTTACCGACAACTGCACGAATGAGCCCATTCTCCGAATGGAGTTCTTAGATGATGGTGATGGAGTTGTCGTCCCTCAGGCAGCAGCATTGTTGTTCACCCAGGAGAATATAGGTATTAGTTTACTTAGAATTTGGGCGGGCGACAATGCCGGTAATTGGGATTTTTGTGAAACCTATGTGTTAGTCAATGACTCTTCAAATTGTGCTGGAGACATTGTACCACCTTCTGCTGTATGCCAATCAGAGGTCAGTGTTTCACTTAGTGCAGAAACGGGTACTGTTACGGTAGAGGCCGCTACGCTGGATCGCAGTAGTGCCGATAATTGCACGACCGATCTGAATTTTACGATCACTTTGGATGGAACGGCAGCCCCACAAAGTTCCCTCGAATTCGATGAAAAAGGGACCTATCTAGTCACACTTACTGCCATTGACAATGCCAATAACAAGGACCAATGCCAGGGCTATATCCAGGTTTCTGATAGTGATGGAAATCCTCCGGATTGTTCTAATGATAATCTTGCCCCACTGGCCCTTTGTTCCCAAGACCAAGTTTTTCGCATTACGACCGTTGCCAATCCCTTTGTATTAGGAGCTTCCTTTTTAGCTGCGCAGAGTTTCGATAACTGTAGTTCCAACCTAAGTTTTGCCATAGAGGAAGGTATTGGTACAGGCGTGCCACCTACGGATGAGTTCCTTTATTTTGATGAAACTCAGGTAGGAATTAAGTTAGTAACAGTTTGGGTGACAGATGAGCAGGGAAATCAAAACTCCTGCTTATCAGAAGTCAATATCGTAAGTGACTTCACCCGCCATAATTTTACAGGCTCCGTCTTTATCGACGATGGAGACTGCCAGTTGGAAGGTGGTCAGGAAAAAATTGCAGGGATAGATGTTCGTATTTCCTTGCTGGTCAATGGGGTGACAGCTGCAAGCCTCATTAGTACAACCTCGGGTACCCTCAGCCCAAGGTACGCGGGATACATCACTGAATTTACCCCCACTCGCATTGGTTTTGCTGGTCGCTCTATCGAGTATGAAGAGGGCGATGAAATTGACGTTGAAGTGGTACTTTGGGAAAATATCAGTACCACTTGTCCCAATAGCGTGCTCTTTGAGGATATTACCGCTGGAAGCAACAGTACAAATCCAAGCAAGAACTTCGGCATTGTCGCCGATAGCCCTTGTCCTGAACTATATCTAGATGTAAGTACCCCTTTCCTCCGCCGATGTTTTGAGACGATCTATTGGGTGAACTACTGCAATTATGGCGGGGTGAGCGCCAAGGACGCTGAAGTACAAATTGTATTTGATGATTACTTGGAGATATTGGATAGTGGATTCCCTTGGAGTAGCGTTGATGGTCAGGCGTATACCTTTGATGTCGGGGATATCTCTCCCGGTGATTGCGGAAGATTCTATATAAAGGTGAAGACTTCCTGTGATTCGGAACTAGGACAGTCGCATTGTACGGAGGCTAAGATTACGGATAGCAATGATTGCAATGGAGATAGTGTATTCGAAGGCCCCGAACTAGAGCTTAAAGCAAAATGTGAGGGCGAGGAGGTGAAGTTTGAGATTCGGAATATCGGTTTAGACATGACCGAAAGCCATCACTATATCGTCATTGAAGACATTTTGATGCTTCAAGATGGCCAGACCGATGTTTTGTTAAGTGGAGAAAAACAAGAGTTTACGCTACCCGCTAATGGTTCCACCTTTCGCTTAGAAGTGGATCAGGTAGACGCTTATCCCTGGACCAAGATTAGCGGTATATCCTTGGAAGGCTGTGGAGAGAACGAAGTGGGGGACTTTAGCCGCGGCTTTGTGACTCAATTTGCGGAGTCAGATTGGCGACCCGATATTTCTATAGATTGCCAAGAGAATATTGGTGCCTTTGATCCCAATGATAAGCAAGCCTTTCCCAAAGGAGTTGGAGTAGATAAGATTACGAAAGCGAATACTGAAATAGAGTATATGATCCGTTTTCAAAACACGGGAACAGATACTGCTTTCAATGTGAGAATCGAGGATCAACTCTCGGAACTACTGAATATTAGTACGGTTAAGCCAGGAGCTTCCAGTCATACTTACAGTTTCTCTATCAAGGACAATCGAATGATGGAATTCCGCTTTGATGACATACTCTTACCTGATAGCACCACGAACCTTGAGGCATCTAACGGCTTTGTGAAGTTCAGTGTTCAACAAGTAGCAGACAATCCAATCGGCAGTTTGATCGAAAACACCGCAGGTATTTACTTTGATTTCAACGAGCCAGTTATCACGAATACCGTCCAACACTTGATTGGGGAGCCTTTGGTATCCTCAGATCAGGAGCCTGAGCGTGGTTTACTCAAGGCAAACATTATTCCGAATCCATTTACCGAATCTACTATTATCCGACTTGAAAGCCTTGAAGAACAACCCTTGCAGATAGCCATATTTGACTATCTCGGCCGTAGAATCCGAACAGAGCAGTGGCGCTCTAATCAGCATGTCCTACATCGAGAGGGCCTAGCTTCGGGTATCTATTTTTTCACGATTAGAGGAAGAAAAGGGGTAGTCAGTGAAGGCCGATTAATTATCCAATAAGACAGAGCATTTTTTGACAAGACTTAAATGAATCAGGTGTAATTATGGCGCCAAAGCCATTTGAAAACTAACACTAGCAATCTTTCGTGAGGGTTTTACTAAACAAAGTTTGTTGAAGTTGACAAGACCCCCTCACCAAGAGGTCGGAAAGGGAAGTTGGCAATACATGCTATCAGACGGAACCTCCCTCTTCCGACTTCCTTTTGCTAAAAAGTTAATCCCATGAACATATCTCTTGCGCCTGTTCGCTGGTTAATCCTCATTGGATTATCCATATTTCTATGGTCGGCTTCCTTTTCTCCAAGTTCTTCTGCGGGCATGATTGAAATTTGTGATAATGGATTAGATGACGATCAAGATGGCTATATCGATGCCTTTGACCCTGATTGTCAATGCAATGGTCGACGGAGCCCCAATTTAGTGCCAAACGGGGAATTCAATGAGACGACTGGCTGCTGCACTGATCTTGGCCAAGTCAATTGCCTCACAGATTGGAGGGTGTTGGGACCTAGTCCTGATTATGTAAGCGATAACTGTTCGGATAACAATCTACGTCCGGACGTCCGCTTTCTCGCCAATGCTTTGAATCAAGGGGCAACCAATGATGGCTATATATTTAGTGTAGTACAGATGGTAGATGGCCGGCAGTTCACGGAATCTATGGGCGTATGCCTGGATAGTCCCATGGAAGCGGGCAAAGCCTATGAGGTGACTTTCCAACTGGCCAATCTAAGGAATGATTCGCCTGATCTACTTTTTTCTTTGGTTGGCATTGACCTTTGCGATCGATTGGGGGCATATGATACCAGAGGCAATAGTTCATTCTGTGAACTGCAATTACCCGTAAGTACCTTGGGGAATGTGAATGCCGCTGATCTCGCTGAAGGTTGGAATAATTTGACTTTTGAAGTGATACCAGAGGAAAATATAGAGGCTATATTTTATACGGTAGATTGCGGATTTACACCCAGCACGAATCAGTCGACCTTCTACATGGTAATGGACGCGGTTTCGATTCGGGAAATGGTAGAGGCACCTCCAGTTCCCAGTATTGAACTGATTGGGCACGCTTGCCAAGAAGACCTCAATCTTCGGGTTACTCCGCAGCCAGATTCCCACTACCAATGGTACCGAGATTCTGTTCCCATTCCCGGGGCCACGGATACACTCCTTCTGCTTACCAATGGGTTGACGCCCTTTAGTGGGATCTATCATGTTTTAATCAGCGATGCGGAGGGGAACTGTGACCTTAGCGCACCCTATGAATTAAATCTTCCTTCTTTGCGTACCCAAGTTGTCGAAAGAATATGCGCTGGCGAAAGCTATGAATTTGCCGGTAATTGGATCGACTCAGCAGGCATCTATTTAGATACCTTGAATTCCTTCTGGGGATGCGATAGCATCATTGAGCTGCAATTGGAAGTAGGGGGTAGTTCTCTTGAAGTACGCTCGGAATCAATTTGTGCTGGCGATAATTTTGTATTTGCAGGGCAATTGCTCTCTGAAACTGGACAATATCAAGATTCTCTGCTCAACCTGTCCGGCTGCGATAGTATCATCGTCTTAGAACTGCTGGTACAAGGGGCAGTTCGGTCTAGTTTTACTGATTCCATTTGTTCCGGGGGAGTGTATTTCTTTGCCGGAGAGTTACTCACGGAAGAAGGCGTTTACGGAGATACTTTACAAAGTACAGAAGGCTGTGATAGCATCATTTCCCTGGAACTAACGGTGCTAAGTCCTGCTTTGGGTGATACGCTCTATGTTGAGCAAGCCCTTGGGACGACCTATGATTTTCAGGGGAGAAATTATGCTGCTGCAGGGCTCTATGAAGCAATACTATCAGCTGCTAACGGTTGCGATAGTACGATCTATTTGGCTTTATCCTTTTATGATCCTTGTACCCTTCCAATGCTTGTGGATGCCAATAGTATAGCAGCCTCTTGCGCTGAAGCTGCAAACGGCCAGATTGAAGTCTTCGTGGAAGGCACCTTCCCTCCGTACAGGTATAGCCTAGACAATCAGTCGTTTCAGCTACTTCCGGTATTTGCGGACTTGGATTCTGGTCAGTACAGCATAGAAGTGGAGGATGCCTTTGGTTGTAGCCAATCGATTTCAATCGAGGTTGCTGTTCTGGACAATAGACTCCAAGTGGATCTTGGACCGGATACCAGTGTGTATAGCGGCGAGCAGATTGATTTAGAACCTATCGCTTTAAATTTTGAAGCTTCCGACTTGATATGGTCAAGGGACGAGGTTATCAGATGTTTGGGTTGCCCGGTATTGACAGTTAGCCCCGAGCAAGGAACGCTCTACCAGCTCGAGGCAATTGATGAGTTTGGATGTAGTGCGTTCGATGAAATCTGGGTAGAAGTGATTCCCCCTCCTGAATTTTTCCTTCCCAATGCTTTTTCTCCCAATGATGATGGCATCAATGATGTATTTCGAGCTGAGGGTACATTCGATGCCATAGACCGAATTGAAAGAATGCAGGTTTATAGCCGCTGGGGAGACCTGCTCTTTAATATGGAACGGAAAGGGCAAGGTGTGGCTTTAGGTTGGAATGGACTAGTCGATGGGCAGAAGGCAGAGGCAGGTGTGTATGTATATACGATCCAATGGAAAAATTTCAAGGGAGAAATCCAGCAGATGGCAGGGGATGTATTGCTAGTCAGGTAAGCACTGAAGAAAAAACAAGAAGTGACCCAACCTTTTGGATTAGTCATACCGTCTAGTAAACTAAACCCCATAAAGAAGAAATGAAAACTATCGCATGTAGATCATGACATTAGCTATGAAAACTGCTTCCCGCTCTAGTAGAAGGACTGGGAAAATAGTAGAAACGACCGAATCTCAGGGATCCATGACTTTTTATTCCAGGCATTTATATTCCCATGAATAATAGGTAGATCCTATACTGTTAAGGTAGAAAACTGTAACTCAGCTTATAATCAGTTTTGCATCCCCATAAAATCCCAAATGAAGCAAAGGCCGTGGTTTACCGCGGCCTTTTTGCTTTCTATCCGGATAATTCAGCCTAGAATGTGATAATCGAAGATAAGGGCTTACTTTTGCGGCAAAAAAATATGATAGTCGTAACGGGTGCCGCGGGCTTTATTGGGAGTTGCCTTGTCCGAAAGTTGAATGATGCAGGACATAAGGATCTACTCCTTGTGGATGATTTTTCCCGCTCCGATAAAATGAAAAACCTGGAAGGAAAGGAGAGGATTAGAGATATGGACCGGGCGGAATTTCCAGATTGGCTGGCCCTCAACGGGGCAGAGGTAGATTTCATTTTTCATATGGGCGCTAGGACCGATACGACGGAGCAGGACACAACGATATTTGACCGACTTAACCTGAACTATACAAAGGCCATCTGGCTCAGTTGCGCTACCCATGAAATACCGCTGGTCTATGCTTCCAGTGCAGCCACCTATGGGATTGGTGATAAAGGGTATAAAGATGAACACGGTATCGTGCATGACCTAGAGCCACTGAATCCTTACGGACGCTCTAAGAACGATTTCGATAAGTGGGCACTTCAGCAAGAGCACAACCCACCTCGATGGGCAGGCCTAAAGTTTTTCAATGTTTATGGTCCAAATGAGTATCACAAAAGCCGAATGGCCTCCGTCATTTTCCACACCGTTCGACAAATCAAGAAAACTGGTGGGATGAAGTTGTTCCGTTCTCACAAAGAAGGAATTGCCGATGGCCATCAAAGCCGTGACTTTGTATATGTAAAGGATGTAGTGGAGGTCTGCTATTTTTTGTATCAGCAAAACTTCCCGAATGGCCTTTATAATCTGGGTACAGGTAAAGCCCGAACCTTCTTGGACTTAGCCACTAATACCTTTTTGGCTATGGATCTCAGCCCAAATATCTCCTTCATTGATACGCCCGAAGATATTCGAGATACCTACCAATATTTTACAGAAGCTGACATGACAAAGTTAAAGTCGATCGGCTACCAACAGGAATTTTATAGTTTAGAAGACGGCATCAAAGACTACGTGCAGCAGTACTTGAAAGCAGAAAAGCCTTGGTAAAGCCATTTGGTATCCAATGACTTATGAAAGCAATTGATACCCTGATCGAAGAATTGGCCAAGCTTTCTTGCTTGCAGCAAGCTTGCTTCAATCCCTTTGCAGATCTCTGTGACAAACACGATCTTCCTGCGGCTACTTCTATTCGGAAGTCGAACCTGCGTAAGTATTTGCTAGCCCAATACGAACTCGGGCCGGATAGCCTCTGGGTAGGGGAGGCCCCAGGCTACAATGGAGTACGAAGAAGTGGAATTTACCTAATCTCGGAACCACAATATGAAGAACTAGGAGAGCGATTAGGAGGAATCCGTTTTCAAAAGGCTACCAAGACCCCGAACAAAGCTACGCAAAGCTCGAAGGCGGTCTGGAAATTAATTCAAACGTTGCCGTCCGTTCCGCTTACCTATGATGCTTTTCCATTGCATTCTTTCCGCAGCAGCCCTCCCTTTGTCAACCGTTCACCATCCAAAAAAGAGCTACAATCTACAATCCATATTCTGGAGCAGTTACTGGCCATCTATCAACCTAAACAGATCATTGCTATTGGCCGCAAAGCAGAATACGCCCTACAATATCTAGGTGTAAAAAGCATTTATGTGCGCCACCCAAGTAGAGGTGGAGGCCCTGCTTTTGAACAGGGGATTAAAGGGATTTATGGCATTGATGAACTTCCCCTTTAGAACAGACTTAGTTGTGGCGTGCGGAATTTCTCGAAGAGCTCCATATTGAAAGGCGGAGCAGATTTATCCTGAAAGTAAAGTTTTTTAGCTAGTTGGTATTGTTGTCTGATCATTTCGGCAATTTGCCCTTCTCCCCTCATCCGAATGCCAGATCGCGTATCACTCAATTGCCCATTATGACATTCTTTTATCTTATTCAATACCTTGTCGGCCCGATCGGGATAAGTTCGTCGGATCCAATCCTCGAATATAGGCCCAATGTCGCCATTTAATCGGACCATCGTATAGCCAAGGCTATGCGCTCCTGCTTCGGAGGCTTTTCTAGCAAGCCCCATTAGTTCGTGCTCATTAAGCCCTGGGATCATCGGTGCTGCCATGACGCTAACCGGAATCCCATGATCCGTCAATTGCTGCACTGCTTGGAAACGCTGTTGTATGCTGCTCGTCCTAGGCTCTAAAAACCTTCTAAGATCTTCCTGTAAGGTGGTGATAGACAAACATACTTTGACCAATTGATGCTCAGCAAGTTTTGAGAGAATATCTAAGTCTTTAAGGATATAGCTGTTCTTAGTAATAATACTAACGGGATGGCGGTACTTCCATAAAACTTGTAGTAGCGCTCGCGTAATCCCATACTTCTGTTCAGCAGGTTGGTAGGGATCGGTATTCCCGGATAGCATGATCGGCTTTGCAACGTACTGTTTTCTTTTGAGCTGTTTTTCCAACAGGGCTGGAGCATCTTTTTTTACCAAAATCTTCTGTTCAAATTCTAGACCAGCACTATATCCCCAATAGTTGTGCGACTCTCTGGCGTAACAATACACGCAGCCATGTTCGCAGCCTTGATAAGGGTTGATAGAATACTCAAATGGAATGTCAGGACTGTTTACTTTGGTGATGATGGTTTTGGGCTGTACGGTAATGTACTCGGTGGCCGGATTCTGCTCTGCAATGATAGCCGGATCCAATTCATAATTGTGTTGATGGAATCTATTGGCGGGATTATACTGCGCTCCTCGGCCTTTTCGGAAACTCGGCTCTACCATTTGTTTTAATTGTTTTATTTAGTTTCAAATATAAACAAAAAGTTTTTAAAAGGAAAGGCCTATTTACTTTTAAAAGGAGTGATCAGTGGATTGCAGATCCGTTTAAGGATGTGATAGAATAGGGTAGAAGGTGGGTTTTGTACTTATAATTGGCAGTTTGAAGGTACGATTCAATGGTTCAAGAGATTTTCTTTACATTTGGAAGGTTTTGTACGTACTTTCTCAAGCAAATCTACACTTACGTATATGGAATGGTTAACTAGCATAGCAAGAGGGTCACTGGGGATAGTGGTGCTATTGGGTATTTGTTATCTTCTGAGTAGTGATCGGAAGGCTATCAATTGGCGATTAGTGATTATTGGTACGATCCTGCAATTGGTTTTGGCTATACTAATTTTACGGGTACCCTTCATACGCACAGTCTTTGACTTCATCGCCTCCTTTTTCGTGGTGGTTCTTGATTTTACCGAAGCGGGTGCTGATTTTGTGTTGGGGGCATGGCCTGAGGTGGCTCAGATCAATGATGGTATGACTGGCGATGTTTTTACCGTGGGCTATGTGTTTGCTTTTAAGGTACTCCCTACCATTATATTCTTTTCGGCTTTGTCTTCCCTCTTGTACTATCTGGGAATTTTGCAGTTTATCATCAAGGGATTCGCTTGGGTGATGAGTAAGACCATGCAATTGACTGGTGCAGAAAGTCTAGCTGCTGCTGCTAATGTATTCATTGGTCAGACCGAAGCACCCCTAGTAGTGAAACCTTATTTGGAAGGGATGTCAAAATCTGAGATGCTGTGCTTGATGACCGGAGGTATGGCTACCATTGCTGGAGGTGTTTTTGCCGCCTATGTTGGATTTCTCGGTGGGAATGACCCAGAAATGCAGCGTGTTTTTGCAACGCATTTACTCACTGCCTCTATTATCTCCGCGCCAGCTGCGATCGTAGCTGCTAAGATGCTTTTCCCTGAAAACCGAGAAATTGATCTGGAGAAGCAGAAGTTGGACATCCCGCGTCAAGAGGTAGGAAATAATGTACTAGATGCTATTTCTCGGGGTACGACCGACGGTATTAAACTAGCCATCAATGTAGGAGCCATGCTGTTGGTATTTACGGCTTTCGTAGCCATGTTCAATTACATTCTACTAAATGGAGTTGGTAGCTGGACAGGGCTAAATGATTATGTAGTGGAAAATACAGATGGGCGTTTCACAGGTTTTAACCTGGAATACTTACTTGGATTAATCTTTGCTCCAATTGCTTGGTTATTGGGTTCAAGCAGTGCGGATATTATGATTGTCGGGCAACTCCTGGGACTCAAAACGACCTTGAACGAATTCTTTGCCTATGCTGCTTTGGAAGGTGTGCAAGATCAGATTTCTGAGAAATCTATGTTAATTGCAACCTACGCGCTATGTGGTTTTGCCAACTTTGCTTCCATTGGTATTCAGATTGGTGGTATTGGCGCCATTGCTCCTGGTCAACGTAAGAATCTTACTGAATTGGGTATCAAGGCCTTAATTGGTGGTACTGTTGCCTGTTTCTTGACTGCTGCTATTGCCGGTATGTTGGTGGGATAAAGGGCAAATTCTTAGGCGTTAATCAGTCGATAGTCCATGGTCTGTAGAAACCTGAACTATCGACTAATAGCTAGTATTCGACTTAAGTCACTACTTAATTATTGCACGGTAAGTTTCCAAGTCAAATCAAGATCTGTACTCCCATCTGTACTGCCTGAACTTGCGGTCTTAACATCAGGTTGGTGCTTTAGAATCACTTGGAAGTCAGCATCACTCATGGCATCTCCCGTGGTCCATGTGGTTGTCAAGCCAATCGGTAAACTATTTTTATCCGTATCACCATAGTTGATCGCATCGGCTCTATTGTCCACGTTCCCATCTCCAGCAGGATTGCCGAACGCACCATCCGTGAAGGCAAAAAAGAACATGTGTTCATCCCCTTCTGTTTCCACTTCCTCCGTTATATCTTCCATCTCAATGGTGTTTTCCAACGTAAGGCTAAGGGTGTAGGTAGTGTTTGGGGCTAGTACAATATCCTTGGTTACTTCCAAGTCTTGCACCCCTTCACCGTCCGGGTCTTTGGCTGTAGCAGTAATGGCTGTCCCACCTCCTTCTGGTGTAAAAGTCAAAAGAACATCAGTAATGATCTCTTCTTCGTTTTCGGCAGGTGGCGCATCGTCTTCATCCTTCTGGCAGCCGGTATTTAGCAATACTGCGCCTGCTAATAGTGTGTACATCAGATAAATTGAGAACTTTTTCATAACAACATTTTAGTTAATGCAACGATTGTGCAAATGAGTAGTAGAAACGCGAAGCTCATGGTGAAAATTGCGAGGAGTGAAAAAAACTGCGATAGTTGTGATGCGTGAAGAAGAGATAAAACTAGGATCATAAACGATGCGGACCAAAGCTATTTTGCTCTGGTCCGCTATTTATCAGGGGAACTACTCACTAGTTTTATGTTGCTTGGAAAACCTAGAACGCCAACTGCACGCCGACTTTACCAAACAGTCCATTATATCCGAATTGATTTACTTCCCACGGATACCGAAATCGTCCTCCCAAGTCTGTAATGAAATCTCCTTTTGCATCAATCGGATCTGGATAGATGTCAAATAGATTATTGATGGTTAGGTAGAAGCTCAGTTGCTGTGACACCTCATAACCCAGCACCAAGTCTGTAATGACTTTTGCGCCAAAAGTTTGGTCTTTTTGTGGGTCATTGGCATGTTGCCAGGTCACTTCTCCGAAGTAGGTATTGTTCAGAGAGGCTTGGAAGGCACCGATCTCCAACTGCAGACCAATAGTCGATTTGAGATTGGGGCGGGCGGTGGTTACGCGTGCTTGTTCTTTTCGATTGAAGATATCGTACCCGGCCACAGCAAAGACGGTTGGTGCATTGATCTGTCCGATGATCTTGGTTTCATTGTAATTCAATGCCCAATTGATATCGAGTTTTGCCTTCCGTCCAATTGGAATATCTTGATAGTTAGCGACCAGATCAATGCCTTGAGTTCGGGTATCCATGGCGTTCACGAAGAACTTAATACTGGTGACGTCAAATTCCTTTAAGACTTCTTCTACCGGATTGTCTGCATTATCATTCCCATCAAAGCCGATCTCCCCCGTAAATAGAACCCTATCCTTCAATTCGACCTGATAATAATCCAGAGCCATAGAGAATTTGGGGGTAAACTTGTAGGTAATACCTGCCGAAATATTGAAGGCGGTTTCCGCATCGAGACGGGGTACTCCAAGTCCTTGAATCACTGGACTTACATTGTTAAAGGTACCTTGATTCGAGATGGTGCCGCCAGAAATCAAAGTTTGGATATTGCTGAGGTAAATCTGGTGCAAGGAGGGAGCTCTAAACCCGGTGCTAATGGATGCTCGGATCGCGCCTTTGTCTTTGCCAATAAGTTGGCGTGAACTCAATTTCCAAGAGAGGTTATCTCCAAAATCTGAGTAATTCTCGTACCGCAGTGCACCACTAAACAGTAAGGATTTTGATGCATCCCAATCCAAACTTAGGTAGGAGCCAATATTGGATCGATTTTCGTTTAAGGCATTTTCGGGCCTTAGACCAGGAAAGGACTGAGCCCCTCCGTCAATGTAGGATTCTTCCTGTCCGGCTCTCACCTCAAAGGTCTCCTGTCGTAGCTCTAATCCCCAGGTGGCAGCGATTGATCCCCAATTCTTGCTGATGTCTAGGTTGCCAAGTAGGTGACTGAAGGTATATCCGCCTGGGTCGAATGAGGTGGGACTCGTTTCTCCCAAAGCCACATTAATGGTATTACCAATTAAATAATCTACCCCATTACCTCCGGCTGATAGACTGATATCCGTTTTCCATCCCTTGTTCTCAAATCGATTCCCAAGCGTGAGGTTGTAATCATTGATACTCGTCTCGAAGGTGGGGAGGAATCCTTCGTATTCTTGACCTTCAGGTGTCAGCAAGCCGAAGTCACTAGGAATCCAATAAGGAGTTCGATAGGCTGCGAAAGATTGGCCTTCCCGGTAGGTGTAGCCTCCAAAGGCATAGATGGCACCTCGACGGCCATTGTATGGAAGCTCTAAATTGAATTGGCTAGCATAGCGATCAAAACTGGGCTGCCCAATGTTCATCCCTAGATCTGGATGCTTTTGGATAAAAGGGTGCTTACCATTAAGGATATCATCATCACCAAAAATGACGCCGAAGAGGCCATCTCCGCTCGGTTCGCCTGCTCTATCCGTATCATCCTGATGATATAGACTTCCAGTGATGTTCAAAAACCCGCTCTTCCCCAATTGAAATCCCTTGTTCAGATCCGCACTGTAGGTGAATCCATCACCGACGGCTGTCACACCAGATTCCAGATTGAGCTGCCACTCGGAGCTGGGTCGTTTCTTCAAGATAATGTTGATGACCCCTGCTATGGCATCCGAGCCGTACTGGGCGCTAGCACCATCCCGTAACACTTCAATTCTCTCGATGGAAGAGGCGGGGATACTCTTCATATCAATCCCTACTTCTCCTTTGCCTGGTGTATCATTGACGTATACTAAGGCACTTTGATGTCGGCGTTTTCCATTAACAAGGACTAAAGTCCGGGAAGGTCCAAGGTTTCGTAACTCAGATGGATCAAAATGGGCGGTGGCATCCGAGATGGCCTGCTGCGTAGAATTGTAGGAAGGAATCTTGAAATTGATCAATTGATCTAACGCATATTGTCCCACTGCTCTAAATTCTCCCGCATTGATGTTGTCGATAGGTACCGGAGACTCCAGAATACTTCTGGGTTTGGAGCGATTTCCAACGACCACAACTTCATCTAATTGGCCCAGTTGGGCTTTCATCTGTATGATTGCTGGAAGACTACTGGATATGGCCATCTCAACATCTTGGAAACCCAGATAGGAAACCCGTACTTGGGCAGGAAATCCCGCTACTTCGAGCTTGAAATTACCCTCTAAGTCACTGGTTGTGCCGTTTTGGTTTTGTTGCTCCTGGATGGTGGCTCCGATTAGTGGATTCCCGTCTTGGTCCAGGATTTGTCCCTGTATGGTGCGTTGTGCGTGAACGCAGATAGCACTTAAGGTAAGTAAGAGTAAACATAGAAAATACGTTCTCATTTGGTTAATGATTATAGTTTAGATAAAGGTTTTAGGTTCTCTGGTATCGTAGTGAGATGGGGTAGGACTTGAGCACTCAAATTGCAGTTCGCAACAAGGAATTGCAAAAAGACATGAGTCCTTGGTAGGCTTTGGCGATCTGGTGGTTAAAGATTTTGAGCCCGATGAAAGAGGGGCAAGAAAGTGAATGAGATGTCGCAGCGAGGATATCTTGGCGCGAAAAAACCATTTGAATTGGCGACATTACCTACCTTAGTGCTAATCCAAACGCTGAACACACCATGGCCCTCAATAATGTCCTTAAGTCCCTTTTCATCAGTTTATTCCCCGTATTAGCCCTGTATCTGAGCATCCGCTCTGGACTGAGTTTAGTGGAACAGTTTGACTTGAGTACCGCTGGACTATTTATCATGGCGATGACCGTCGTGATATTATTTGCGATGATTTTTATAAAGAAAATGGCAAGGGGATATGGTAACCTCCGACCTTATGAGATATTTCTACTTTCGGGGCTTGTTTTGTTCTTAATCGGCTATTTCCAAGGTGAGAAAACAACTACCGATTTGATCGGCGTTGTGGCATTACTCCTAGCCTGGGTGGGTTACAGTCGCTGGTATTCTACTTTCCCAAAGAGGGAGCAAGAGCTTCTTCGGGTAGGGCAAACATTGCCCGCTTTTGAAATAGAGGATATTGATCGGAATAAAATTACCGAGAAGACACTGCTTGGGCAAAAGAACTTACTACTCTTCTTTCGAGGAAATTGGTGCCCGCTATGCATGGCGCAGCTGAAGGAGGTAGTGGAAGAATATCAAGAATTAGAAGCTTTAGGTGTGGAGACTTATATGATTAGTCCTCAACCACCAAGTCATTCTATTTCACTTTCTAGAAAACACAAGGTTAATTTCCATTATCTCGTAGATAAGGGCAATGCTATGGCAAAACGATTTAAGATCTTTGCCAAGAATGGGCTGCCGATGGGATTGCAAGTCTTAGGGTATGACAGCGATACAGTGCTACCTACGGTTCTGGTTACCGATGAGCAAGGTAAAATCATCTTTGCGGATCTCACGGATAATTATCGGGTTCGCCCCGAACCATCTACTTTCCTTGATATCATTCGACAACATGGCTCATAATTCTGAAGCAAATTTGAAGACTGGATAAGTAACTGATCCTCCGAAAATTTTTGTGTTTTTTAGTCAACCTCTTAGGTAAATGTTCTGCTTCCTTTGGGCGCAGATCCTTCACCTAAAATGTCGACCACAAAAATTCCCGAAGAATGGAAAATCTTGCTTTTTTGATTTAGCTCCTGGCTTTCCTTTTTTCATTAGGTACATTTGAAGTTTGGCATTTTATCCTTCTTTGGTCGGTCCTTTGGCCTCTTGCCATGTGCTTTGTAACTTAGAAGAATAAGAAGCACCTACGACTTTTCTAATCAAAATTGAACCTATGAAAAACATCCTTTTGCCTTTCTTATGTATTGTGTTAATGTTGTCTGGACTTCAGGCACAAGAAAAGGGAGACTCCTTGCTAAAGGAGGGGATATTCTCCGGAATGAAACTAAGAAACATCGGTCCTGCCTTTGCCTCCGGCCGGATCGCAGATTTGGCTATTCACCCCGACGATGATAATGTTTGGTATGTAGCCGTTGGATCTGGTGGGGTTTGGAAGACCACTAACGCAGGGGTAACCTGGAAGTCTATTTTCGACAGACAGTATTCCTATTCCATTGGTTGTTTGACGATTGACCCTAATAATCCACATACGATTTGGGTAGGAACGGGAGAAAACGTCGGCGGTAGACACGTTGGCTTTGGTGATGGACTCTACAAGAGTATGGATGGTGGCAGAACTTGGAAGAATATGGGCTTGAAAAAGTCAGAGCATATCTCCAAGATCATTATTCATCCTGAAAATCCAGATGTGATCTGGGTGGCTGCCCAAGGTCCACTTTGGAGTAAAGGTGATGAAAGAGGTTTGTACAAGAGTACAGATGGTGGTAAGAACTGGAAGAAAGTATTAGGTGATGAGGAGTGGACGGGTGTAACGGACATTGTTATGGACCCTCGTAATCCAGACCAACTATATGCCGCGACTTGGCAAAGACACCGCACAGTAGCTTCCTATATGGGGGGTGGACCTAAATCTGGGTTGCACCGTAGTACGGATGGTGGAGAAAGCTGGGAGAGACTGAAAACCGGTTTACCAGGTGGTAACATGGGTAAAATTGGCTTGGCCATTTCACCACAAAATCCTGATGTGCTCTATGCCGCCATCGAGTTAAACCGGAAGCAAGGGGCAATCTATCGCTCTTCTGATCGTGGTTCTTCTTGGGAGAAACGTTCCAATGCGGTTTCCGGAGCAACGGGGCCTCATTATTATCAAGAACTATATGCCTCTCCGCACGCCTTTGATCGACTCTATCTAATGGATGTTCGTATTCAGGTATCGGATGATGGTGGAAAGAATTTCCGTCGTCTAAGTGAGCAAAAGAAGCACTCCGATAATCACGCCATCGCCTTCCGTGCTGATGATCCTGATTACTTGTTGATCGGAACGGATGCCGGTATCTATGAGAGTTTTGACTTGGCCAAGAATTGGCGTTTTATGGCAAATCTTCCATTGACTCAGTACTATAAAGTGGCCGTGGATGATGCCGAACCTTTCTACAACATCTTTGGTGGTACGCAGGATAACGGTTCTCACGGGGGACCATCCCGGACGGATATTAGCGAAGGGATTAGCAACCGAGAATGGTACAAGACCTTAGGTGCGGATGGACACCAATCCGCGACTGAACCTGGCAATCCCAATATCACCTATGCAGAAACTCAGCAAGGGGGACTGCACCGAATTGATCGTATCACCGGAGAACAGGTGTATATCCAGCCACAAGCCAGAGCCGGAGAAGGTTTCGAGCGATTCAACTGGGATGCTCCCATAGTGGTAAGCCCGCACAAGCCTTCCCGCCTGTATTTCGCCTCTTACCGCGTTTGGAGATCAGAAGATCGAGGAGACAGTTGGACGCCTATTTCTGGTGACCTCACCAGAAATGAGGAACGTATTAGCTTACCAATCATGGGCAAAGTTCAGAGCTGGGATTCTCCTTGGGACGTAAATGCCATGTCTAACTATAACACGATTACTTCTCTTTCAGAGTCTCCACTACAGGCTGGCTTGTTGTATGCCGGTACGGATGATGGCATCATTCAAGTAACAGAAGATGGTGGTCAGAACTGGAAAAAGATCGAAGCAGGATCACTACCAGGAGTACCTGCAACGGCCTTTGTCAACGATATTAAGGCAGATCTTCACGATGTTAATACAGTTTACGTGGCTTTGGATAACCATAAGTATGGAGACTTTAAGCCTTATCTATTAAAGAGTACCAACAAGGGTAAATCTTGGAAATCGATCAGCAGTAACCTGAAAGACAAGAATATGGTGTGGCGTATGGTCCAAGATCATGTTAAGCCCGAGCTACTTTTTGCTGCTACTGAGAAAGGAATTTTCTTCTCCATCAATGCAGGTGGAAAGTGGATTAAGTTATCCAGCAATGCGAACATTGCGTTCCGCGATTTGGCGATTCAAAAGCGCGAGAATGACCTAGTTGGAGCTTCTTTCGGACGAGGTTTCTTTGTGCTCGATGATTATAGCCCTCTACGTGAAATTTCTATGCCGCAGTTGAGGGAAGAAGCTACATTGTTCGCTACCCGTAAGGCCTGGTGGTATCGTCCTCGTTCAGTAGTAGGAACACAAGGTGCTTCCTTTTATACGGCTCCAAACCCTGATTTTGGTGCGGTGTTCACCTACTACCTATCAGACGGATACACGACTATGAAAGCAGAACGTAAAAAGGCTGAACGTAAGCTAGCTAAAGGAGACAAAGATATTCCATTCCCGGGCTGGGATGCACTACAAGATGAAATGCAGCAGTCTGCTCCTAAGATTTGGCTTACGGTGAAAGATGCCTCTGGCGCTGTTGTTAATCGAATTAAAGGCCCTGCACGCAAGGGCATTCATAGAGTCGCTTGGGATCTCCGTTATTCCTCACAAGGAGGAGTACGCTTGAATAGCAGAGGTGGTGGCTTCGGCGGTGGTGGCTTCATGGCTTCCCCGGGTACTTACACGGTCAGTCTATCCAAGGAGATTGACGGGGTGATTACGCAGCTAGCTGAGCCAAAGAGCTTTGAGGTCGTGCCATTGAGAGAAGGAGCGCTACCCGGCGCTTCACCAGCGGACTTGGCGGCTTTCCGAGGAGAAATGGAGAAGTTGCAGGGAGCAATGTCTGCCACCTCCTATTTGTTAGACAACAGTATGAAGAAGGTGAATGCGATGCAGCGGGCATTGGAACGAAGTCGTACAGAATCAGCTTCTCTCACTCAACAACTACACGATTTGAAAGCGCAGTTGTACGATATGGAAGAATTGATGAATGGCAATGCAGCTAAGAATGAGATAGGGGAAAGAAATGCACCCACCATTCGCAGTCGCATGTTCGTAGGCTTCCGTGGCATGAATACTACTTACGGTCCTACTCCCACACATAAAGAAAGCGTGAAAATTGCCATTGCAGAACTAGACAAGATGAATGCTGACCTTGAGCAGATCAGCGGCGTAAAGATTCCTGCCCTGGAAGAGGAATTAGCCAAAACTGGCGCTCCTTGGATAGAAGGTCAAGCTTTACCGAAAGGAAATAAATAGAACAGCTAATCGCTAGAGTTCAAGGCAGGGCTTCTCTCGGATTTGACCGGGAGAGGCCCTGTTTGGTATATCTCTAACGCGTCAGGTCCAACCAATCTGGGGTCTTATCAACACCCTGGGTTTTGTAGCGTGTTAGGACACTTTCTACTACATTTGGATCGTACTCAAACCAATCCACCTGCCGCTTGATTTTAAGGTTTTTATCAAAATAGAGCCAAATGGTGAACTCCATGCCCCAATCCGAATCCACTAATTTACCATAGTAGTAAAAGGGGTTGAGATGACCGCGCACAACGGCCATGCTGTCTTCTACAACTAGACTCTCAATAGCCAGATGCTCTTGTTCAGGGCTAAGTTTGTGGAAGCCCGTATCAGGCCAATTATAGAATCTTTCGAACTGCCACAGGCTGTCTAATTCCAGATGCAGATAGATGTCGTGAAATTGGAGATCGGCTCGATAAAAGGACAGGAGCTTGTTCCAGTCTTTTCGCTCCGAAAAAGTCTTGAAATAGGCGGTTGCTGTCTCTCTTACTTCTTGCTCGTAAGTGGAAGTAGAAGAATCAGAAGAGACTTCTGCCGTACCACAGCTCCAAATTGAGGCCAGGAGTATAGAACTCCAGATCAGATAATATAATTGTCGGGTCATAACTAGCCATTTTTGAGTTGTTACAAAGTAAGGGCTAATTTAATTACCAAATCTGCTTGATCCGTTCAGATGTGTATAGGCGAACCAATTTCTAGGGATATTGGCATTGCTTGAACCTATCCAGCACCAACTTGCCTATTGTGTTTGTCACTTTTGCCCATCCTTAGGTAATGAATGTCATTTTAACTTTAGAATGGCAAATCATCGATCGGGTTTATCTTATGAACCCGAGCCAGTATCACTCTGGTTGATCCAAAACCTACTTCCATGAGTATCACTCCTACCATCCACACTTTCTGCTTTTTCCTTATTGTCACTACCTCCGTCCAGCCAGCCTTCGCCACTCCTAATCCAGCAATTGACATCGAGAAGGCTTGGCGTTCACTCCAAACTATCGCCGGAACCTGGAGTGCTGATGACCAGAACCAGGTGAAATGGAGGCAGACAGGTCAGACTAGACTAAAGAAGGTTGTCTTTGAGGCCGGAGAGGAGCGAACGATAGGGCAGTTGATTCGAAAGAAAGATACAATTATCTATGAGTTTAAAAAGGATGACCAAATCGTGAGTTTGGAACTCAAAGAGGCTTCCTCTTCAATGTGGGTTTTTACCACAGAAACAGATGCACTTCTACGATCGGTTCAACTTTCACTAATCAATGGGGAAGTCTTGAAAAATGAGATCGTCGCGGAGAGTCCAAGTGGTCGTCGATTTAGCATTCAATCGGAAATGAGCCGGCAGTAAGCCCGCTTTATCAGGGATACTTTGGGCTATAGCAAACCACTAATAAATTCCTGACTCAAAGCCAAAGTTTCGGCCTGTGCTTGTAGATGCGGAATATGCCCACAATTATCGATTAAAATACCCTTGGCATTGTTCCCGATACCTTTCGCAATATCCCACATATGCTGCTGAGTGGCATATTCGTCCTGTGCCCCTTGTAAGATCAAGGCGGGACAGCTAATGCTGGCCATTTGCTGTTCAATATTCCAGGTGGAAAAAGATTCCGAGGTCCAGGTATCTGCCCAGGCATAAAACAGGGCTTCCGTTTTCTCACCGTGATACTTGGCCAGTTTATCTTTAAAGATCGTATGCTCAAACTGATAAATGGCTTTCTGCATACCACCGGATCCAGTATCCTCCACATAGATATGTGCGGCTTCAGTAATAATACCTCTTAGTTGGTCTGGATAATGTGCCGCATAGATCAAAGCGATGGTCCCGCCATCGCTATGCCCAACCAAGATGGGCTTTTCCAAACCTAACTCCTCCGTGAGCCCACGAAGATAAACGATGGCCTCGATCTCCAAGTAGTCATTTTCTCTTTCCTTATTAAAGGGAGAGGACAAGCCATGCCCCATCCGATCATAGACAACCCCATTGCATTGCAAGGCTTCGCAAAGTAGGGCCGGGTACCCTTTCCACAGCGCCACGGATCCCAGCGCTTCGTGTAAAAAGATCAAGGTTGGTCGATCTGAGTCCTTCGTATAATGCAATTGCTCTACCCACAACTGGATACCGTTGATCGTGAAATGCGATGAACTTTTCATATCGGAGAAAGTTACTATTTTGTTTGCAAGTGAACTAAGACTTTAAAATACAAAGCATATGCTCGCCGTACGTTACGCCACCCTCTTCGTATTCTTTTTCCTTTTTGCATTTTTCGGACAAGCCCGCGTTTTAGAAGTTAAGATAGAATCCAGGACGCCTATATTGAATAGCAAATCTTGGGGTAGTGCAGGTGCTTACGAATTAATTAAGGGGACTATTACTTACGGACTCGATCCAGAGAACGTGGCTAACCAGAAAATTGTTGATCTCTATCTCGCTCCAAGAAATGCCGATGGACTAGTCTTAGCCACCGGGAACTTGGTTGTGGCTCAACCTTTGGATCGATCTAAGGGGAGTGGCTTGGCTATGGTAGAGGTATCGAATCGAGGAGGCAAGTTCACGCCCTCTTATTTTAATCAAGCCACTAAAGGCAGAGAATTACTTCCGGATGATCCAGCCTACTGGGGAGATGGACTCTTACTAGAGCAAGGTATGACCTTGATTTGGGTGGGCTGGCAGTTTGATGTGCCGGTTGATGAAAATACCTTACGATTAGAGGTGCCGAAGGTGATGCAGCAGGATGGTTCTCCGATTATGGGGTGGGTGAGAAGTGATTGGACGGTGGATCAAGATGCTGAATTCCTGAGTTTGGGGCATCGAATGCAGACCGGCTACCCTGCTGTCAACTTAGATAGTGAAGAGCACCGGCTAACGGTTCGAGATGGGCGAGATGCTCCACGATCCATTGTTCCGAGAGCTACTTGGTCATTTGGAAGAATAGAGGATGGGAAACTGGTGAGAGATGCCAAATACATCCATTTAGAGAGTGGGTTCCAAGCTGGGAAAATATATGAACTGGTGTATCAATCCAAAGATCCAGTAGTCGTGGGGATGGGCCTTACGGCAATTCGGGATGTCTTGAGC
>ENA-UENT01000511-UENT01000511.1-marine-metagenome-genome-assembly--contig:-NODE-511-length-22367-cov-3.349288_pt1 | contig 22367 bp, 20 predicted proteins | sample MGYA00237879_ERZ529330 | MGnify/ENA primary metagenome ERZ529330 (study PRJEB26372, sample SAMN05368345) | marine metagenome | biome: cultured habitat; feature: ocean water; material: water; isolation... | reverse complement strand
GCCTGGTTCATGTACCAAGCATGCTTCACGTGCTCGGCTACTTGCATGTGATCTGCAGCATGGTAGTTTTTACCATCCCAGAATCCGGAAGAGCTGATCACTGCTGGATTTCGAGCTTCAATGGTCGGCTTATTGTACATGTCCTTGTGTAGATAAGTGCCCCATGCAAGGAATTTACCTACACCTTGACCGAATTTATCCAAACCAAATTCAATTCCAGCGCGCAATAGTAGTCCCAGATCACTGTTAAAATGAGATTCATTTTCATTCAACCACTCCATCATATCATCCCAAGACTTGATCTGCATGTAGCGCTCGATGGAACAACCCAACCAGACAGGCTCCAGCCAATCATTACGGAATTGATTCATGATGGCATGTGCCCGCGTAATATCCTTCAAGGTGGGAGCACACATCACACCACCCGGTACCATATAGCTAGAGTGCGGCCACTGTCCACCAAATAGCGCATATACTTCGACCGGACGACCCGAAGCGGTAACTCCCGTTTGGAAGGAAGTTCCCACGTAAGCAGCCCATCTTTTAACCACCTCCTGATAAAGCGGCTTGTTGGCGAATTTCTTGTTGGCCATATCGGTAGCAAAAATGGCATAAAACCATCTTGGAATACTTTGAATAGTTTCGGCTGCTTGACCGATGGCTCTTAGTAGAAGTGCATTGGGAGACAAGGTCGTTTGCCAGGCCACGTCCAAGGCTGAAGAGGCGCAATAGAGGTGAGAACCTCCACAGATTCCACAAGCCCTAGGTGTCACGATTAAGCCTGATTGTGGATCTTTACCTTGTAATATTTTTTCAAAACCGCGAAACATAGCCGCTTGGGTATGTGCTCTAGTCACCACCCCATTTTCCATGTAAACCTTCACGTCCAGATCCCCTTCAACCCGGCCTACTGGAGATATATTTAATTCTTTTAAAGACATTTTTCTTCGTTTTTGAATGTTGCAAATTTATCAGTACGCCTCGTTTATTTCGAATTACCATAGTTCTTGGCAGAATCAGGCGATCCCAATACCTTACCCACACCAGCTTTGAAATAGTAGAATAGCTTAGGCTCACCAGGAGGTGTCTCTTGAGGCAAGAATCCTAAATATTTCATGGTTTTAAAGACAGATCCTTTCTTCAGATCATGGTGGGGGAAACCGGGTTCGGTACATCCCAAGCAGGGGTGATTAGCCCTGGTCTTACTGGAATGTCGATTCCATAGGATGCGATTACAACTTGCTCGAGTCATTGGTCCTCTACAACCTACTTCATAAAATAAGCAACCACCACGCTTACCAAAGTGGCCATCTACCTTTTCACTAAAAGCTACCGCATTAGGGCAGCCATTCTGAACGAAGTCCGTGAAAAACGTTTTTGGACGATGATATTCGTCGATCAAAACATCTCCAATCCTTCCCGTGGAAATAGCTACCAGGATTTGCGTGATCCAGTCAGGATGTGCTGGACAACCTGGAATATTAATCACTGGCAATCCACCTTTAGATACGAAATCCGCACCAAGGAATCCTCCTTTTTCCTTCTTGTGAAATTGGAATCCAGTAGATTCGCTAGGATTAGGCGGAACTGCCGGAATACCGCCCCAGGTAGCGCAGTCTCCAACTGCCACGACAAACTGAGCCACTTCGGATAATTCCTTGATCCAATCCTGCATAGGCCGATCCGCGAAGTAGTTCATTTTACCCGTTCCATTAGGCCCCTGTACTACCGAACCTTCAAAAACAAAAATATCTAATTGGGTTTTGCCAGAAATACAATCGTTCAGCAGGTCGCTTACTTGATGTCCAATTTCTAGGCCTACGGTTGGGTGCCACAAGATGTTAATTCCGAAGTCTACAATTAGTTCCACAACTGTAGGTTCCTCTGCATTGAGAAAGGACATCGTGTTACCACTGCATGCCCCACCCTGTAGCCATAATACATTAGCCATGATGAAAGGATGTTTTTGTTTGTCTATAATGTTTCGATCCCGTCTGAGAAACAGAAATCTTGTTCTACAAAATAGTAGGTTGTCCAAATATAATAACTTGGACTTAATTAGAAAAGGTTTTCTAATTTTTTTAATTAAATACCTAACTTATTGAAAGCCTATTCTAATCTAGACTTGTTCTAGATAAGGGATATGCATAGGCAAATTCTCCGTTTTAGGTCTTCAGATAATGGGAAAAATAGGGTAGGGGTATTACTTAGAAAGGTCTCTCTTCTTTGCGTTCTTGAAGGGAGTATGTAGGGCTGTCTTGAAGTAATGTCCAATTTTACTTTCTCCCTCAGGTACTTCCTTTACAAAGTGCCCAAGGTACTTCATCGTCTTAAAGACGCTTCCTTTCTTTAGATCATGATGTGGGAAGCCTGGTTCTGTACAGCCCAGACAGGGGTGATTAGCTCTGGTTTTAGAAGAGGTTCGATTCCACAGGATTCGATTGCAGGAGGCTCGGGTCATAGGTCCGCGACATCCGACCTCATAAAAGAGACACCCTCCTCTTTTACCAAATCGACCTTCTACTCGATCAGCAAAGGAAGTCGCATTGGTGCAGCCTGTTTGTACAAAATCTGTAAAGAAAGTCTTAGGCCGATGATAGTCATCCAGCAAGACATCTCCCATACGGCCATTTGCGATGGCTACCAAAATTTGAGTCATCCAATCGGGATGCGCCGGACAACCGGGAATATTAATGACAGGGAAACCGCTTTTTGATTTAAAATCTTGACCCAAGAAACCGCCTTTCTCTTTTTTATGGAATTGCATGCCGGTGGATTCCGACGGATTTGGAGGTACAGCCATGATTCCACCCCAGGTGGCACAATCTCCGATGGCAACCACATACTGCGCCACTTTTGCTAACTCTACCACCCAGTCTTTAGTAGGGCGGCCGGCAAAGAAATTCATATTGCCGCTGCCATTATAGCCTTGGATCACGGAGCCTTCAAATACAAAGATGTCCAGCGGTACTTCCCCGGAAAGCGCCTCATTCAGCACTTCATTTACTTGCTCCCCGATTTCCAAACCGATCGAGGGGTGATAGAGGATACGAATACCAAAATCCGTCACCAATTCAATAACCGACGGTTGCTCGGCATTGAGAAAGGACATGGTATTGCCGCTACATGCTCCCCCCTTTAACCAGATCAGGTTAGTCATAGGCATTAGTATTGAGGATTCTCCAGCTCTCTTGGATCAATCAAAGTGCACAGCAGAATAGCTTGCCTTAAAGGTATACTTAATTGCGAGAAAAAGTACTATTGGAACTTAGGTCTTGTTAGAAAGGGTTAAGCTTGGCAGGGGCAGAAGTCAGCTTAGCTTCCGGCTGAACGTTGTTTCAGCAAAGGTCGAATCAGTTGTTCGAATTCCGCTTGGCCTTGATCCGTAAAGTAGGGATACACCTGGTTCCAGATCATTTGCTTAAACTCCAAGACATTCATCGAAGCTTCCGAACCACGAATTAGATTTTGTGGAACCCAGAATGTAATTAGAACCCAAATAGCTTCAGCAATTTCATTGTAAAGGCCAGCACGTGGCTCTTCTAGAATCAGTCCCCGGCTCTGGTTGAAGGCAAATCTTTTATGGATCTGACTGATCATCTTACAGACTTGCACTTGACGTTTTGAATGCATTTCTGGATACTGCCGCTGTATTTCGAGCATGTCTAGAAAATAGAACGGATACTTCTGAATAAATGAATAGTACTTTGAAAGCTGATTGTCAAAGTCTATTAAATTGGGGAAAATACGGTAGGTGGAAAGAATCTCGGCGGCTTCTTCAAACAGATCTTCGTCGACCGCCTCAATAATTGCCTCCTTATTTCGGAAGTGATACGCCAGGTTTCCCGGGCTGATGCCGATTTCGTTCGCAATTTGCTGCAGACGTACGTTGGCCAATCCATTCTCATTGAATAGACGAATGGAAGCCTTTATAATTTTTTGCTTCGTATTTAAGTCCGCCATCAGATAGGTGATATTTTATTTCTGTCAAAGCCGGGAAAAAGTTTTACAAGAAACAAGTTTTAAGTCTTCAGCCTTTCCCGGCCTCCTTATCAGTCAGTTCTTTAAACAAAAGATCAGTACTTAACTGTAACAAAAGCCAAAATCATCTAGATTGACCTTTAGTGTCCCGCGTTGATCTTTTGCTGCCAATCGTCTCATGTACCAAGCTCTCATTTCGGCTTTATCCTTGGATGCATACCTCGCAATTACTCTTTTGATCAGCTTTTGTGGCTGCAAGTGATGAGCAAAAACCAGGTGAATCTCCCACATCCCATCTCGCTTAACAACGTTTTCAATTACAGCTGTATCCCTCAACCACCAATCATCAGAAAGGAACTCCATATCAGTCTGATAACCTGCCTTTTCTACAAAATGCTGATTATTCAGTAGATTAAGTAGCTCATCATAGCTGCCGTCATCTAGGTAAAATTCGTTCATTAATTCATTGAATTAGAAAGCAATACCTAATTATTTGAATTGCAAATCTACAGAATTTGGGACAGGTCTAAAAGTAAAAGTCGTAAGGCATTTGCAGCATTTGTCCATATTCCAGCCTACCCATGTCTGTAAAGTAGGGGATAAACAGGTTCCAAACAGCAAGGCGGTAGGAGTGCACCGTAGCGGTTTGACTGGTCCTAATAGAGTGCTGGGTTAACCACAGATCCAAGGTCATCCAAAGTTGTTCTGCCAACTGTGAATACACACCATCCAAGGATTCTTCGATCAATGCTCCTCGCGATACATTGAAATCTATGATGACCTTCAACTGAGCAATCTGTGAGTCTATCCGCTGCTGGTGCGTCTCACCAATAGAGGGATAGGCTCTCATAATCTCCAGTGTATCCAAATAGAAGAAAATATAAGCTTGTTGTAGCTGGAACGTGTGATGAATGAGCCGGTCGATATTATCGAATAAAGGCACGATTCGGTATTCAGCCAACAGATGATCCTGCTGCTTGGCTAACTCGCCATATAAGGCTAACAAGATCGCTTCCTTATTCTTGTAATGGTAAGCTAGATTCCCAACGCTGACAAATGCCTCATCGGCAATATGCTGTAGTCTAACATTAACTATCCCGTCTTTATTGAATAGCTTCAGGGCCGCAGTCAATATTTTTTGCTTGGTACTACTCATACTTCTGACTCTATCTCATCATTTACCAAAGGGCAGTTACGTTAGTCCAATACTTCAAAGGAAAAAGTTAAGCCAGCATTCGCCTCCAAACGCGTCAGTAGCGGTTCACCGATGGCTACGGCTGGGGTAAGTACACCCGCCACCTCCGGCGTCTTATCTTGAGCCAACGCAATAGCTGCCTCTGCCAACATTTTGCTAGTGGAGCCATAGCCCGGATCCCGGTCCCCAGTCACCTTACCGAGAGCCATCGAATCATCGTCCAGGGTCACAAAGAAGCGAAGATTATAGAAGCCAGCTTCCCGCTTAGCTGCGTTAGGACCTTCGCCAGGGCTGGGCAGTACGCGATCTACTAGACCTTTCATCATCGAACCAGGTTTCGCCATCATCAGCACCCCCAGGGTAGCGGCATTGCCATAGGCTTTCAATCGCCCCCCCATGCCATCGCCACTCATGACGGCCTCATCGTACCTGAAGTCCTTGCCATAAGGAAACCCTGCCAAAGCATTGCTCCGCCGTACCACTTTGGTATTTATCCCTGCCATGATGAAGGGATAAATCCAGGACTTAGCCGTTTTATCATAGATAACGCTTTGTAGATCTGGTTTATCCGGGCCTTGTTGTTCTCCTTCCGGATTGAGACTGTAGGGATTCATCAAGACTCCATATAACTTCTTGTTAGCCTGGGCTTTTTCCAAGGTATCATTAAGGGAGGCGTAAGTACCTCCACTCATCTCCCCTTTAAAAGCACGCACGCGCATTTTGATCCGCTTAGCTGGTTTGCCCGTCTTAGCCATGGCCTCCCGCTGCATATAAAACACGCCCATGTCAGATGGAATAGAATCAAAACCACAAGTGTGCACGATCTTGGTCCCATTGGCTTTAGCAGCTTCATGATATTCGTCGATCATCTGACGCATCCACAAAACTTCTCCAGCTAGGTCACAGTAGTGTGTTTGATGAGCAACGCAGGCTGCTACCAACTTTGATCCATACTTCCCATAAGGACCTACCGTTGTAGCAATCACTTTAGCTTGCTTTACCATCGCAACCAAGCTTTCCTCATCCTGGCTATCCGCCGTGATCAAAGGAATGGTATCATCAGCCACCTCTGCCCGCACTTTTTCCAACTTAGATTGATTCCGTCCAGCCATAGCCCAACGGACAATATCCTGACCACCGTACTGTTGATAAATATATTCGGCTACCAATCTTCCGGTAAAGCCGGTTGCTCCCCATACAATTACATCAAATTCTCTTTTATCGCTCATAATCATTTAGTTCAATTTGTTGAAGGCTCTATTTATTTCTGGATACAGAAAGATAGCCTTTTTTATTTGCTTTTAATCGTTGAAAAAGTAAGTACTCAAAACCTTAAAGTAGCACTACATCAAAACACCTCCTTTTGCCTGAATACCAGGAGGAAGATCATTTTCACCTAACATCTCTCGCAGGTCAATTTCTATGACCCTGCAGAGTGATAACATCGGGATATCATTGGCCATCCCTTGGAAAGGATTCTCCGAATAGTCTCCAGTGACTTCCATCATCACGTACACCCATCCAATTAGTGCCGTTATCAAGATGGAGGTCCAGAAGCCCCACTCACCTAGCTTCATCAGCTCTGGAATCATGCTGAAAGGCAACAACAAGATAAAGATGCCTACAAAATATCTACTGATGTTCGCGTATTGGCGGGGAAGAGGAAACTTCTTGATCCTTTCGCATTTCCCTTGATGAACATAGAAGTCATACAGGGCCTTACTCATTTCCATATGTCGGAAGTCATCGATCAATCCCGCTGCTCGGAGGTCCGAAAGTTCTCGAGACTGCTCATTGATAATTTGAGTAGCCGTATTGACATTTGCTACTAAACGATCATGTTCTTGAGGTGGCAAATAGTGCTTCAGCTCCGTTTTTGTCACTTCATCTGCGACCAGGCCCACCCCAAATTTTTCTTGATAGTACTTGGCCGTTTTCCCCATTAAACCGCCTTGGTTGGCATGTTCCCAATTCGTAACCACTAACAACTGACTGCGCAAGGCATATAACCAAGCGATATGGCGATAGATCAAACGCTCCTTGATCCCATGTAGTTCAGACTCCGTCTTCGCCTGCTTGGCAAATTGGTTATTGACAAAACCATCCACATACATCCCCCAGGCTCGACTGCTGTTTACAATAGCTCCCCAGATTTTACGCGCTTCCCACATGCGGTCATAGGCACTATTGTTTTTGAAGCCTACATAAAAAGCGACCGCCGTACCAATGACAGAAATAGGCAACCAGGGAATATTGAAATTGATGAATTCAAACCGATACGCAAGGGCAAGGACAGCCGATCCTCCCAGCAACCATACGATATGGTGTCCGGACCAGCGGAGCAGCTTCCAAATACTGATATTCTTAGTAACAATCATGTGGCTGTGATTTTAGCTTATACTACAATGTCGAAGCAGCAGGCAAGTGATCTCTTGACCAACTGCCAAAAAAGAAAGGACAACAATCGAGGAAATTCTACTTTCAAGTATAGCACTTTTGTGGTATTTTAAATGAGTAAAACAGCATTTTACCCAATTTGATTTGTTGGAAGAACAGAAAGCCAGTAATTTTCCAGTACGATTACACTAGCTCGAGTGTGTTAAACCCTGCCACAATCTGCCAGTTGCGAGCTTCACCTTTTGCTGTTCACTGCTTAATTACCAACTAGATTTTTTTGATCAGAGGTACTCCCTCAGTACAAGCCTAAACATGATAAACAAGAACACCACCTTTTCTTTCGATCGAAATCCATTGCCGCTTTTACTCGATTATGAACTTGCAAGTAAGTATTTCGCAATTTAGCTGGACGGATCGGATATAAGATGAAGGGTCAACAAACACCACATCATACAGAGCTCCCGCATTATCCCAATACCTTTATTGGCAGATCTCATCATATCCAGGCTATCCTAGCCAGACTCCAAGAAAACAATACCCAACTTATTACGCTACTAGGTCCTGGAGGTATCGGCAAAACTCGTTTGGCGCTCAAAGTAGCGGAACAAGCCGAATCGGTATTTTCCGATGGTATGCTATTCGTTCCTTTGGATACCGTGGAGGATTCTAGTCTCTTGGGGTTCTACATTGCCCAACACTTAGGCATCAAGTCACAAGCGAAACAGAACTGGCTAGCAGAGGTTGTGGCTAAGCTACAAGGGAGGGAGATGTTGCTCATCTTGGATAATTTGGAACAGATCATTGAATCCGCTTTGCAGATTGATCAACTCATTAAGAATTGTCCCGGAATCAAAGTTTTAGTGACCAGTAGAATCGTACTTAATCTTTCTTATGAAATAGAATATCCTTTGGATGGCCTAGGTCGACCCAATGTAAAGCTCTATCCTGGGCCGTCGGACCTACTCAAGTTCGATGCCATCCAATTATTTGTGCAAAAAGCTCAAGCCTCCAAGCCGAACTTCCAATTGACGGAGGAAAATGCTCGATCTATCGTGGAAATCTGTCAAAGATTAGACGGCTTACCGCTACCCATAGAACTGGCCGCAGCCAGGATCAAACTCTTCCCACCGGAAGCCATTCTTCAGCGTTTAGGACAAAGCCTTCAGCTACTCAAGACAAAATCTAGAGACGTCATTCCTCGTCACCAAACGATCCAGAATACGATTCAATGGAGTTATGACTTACTTGCCCCTGAAGAGCAGCAGTTATTTCAACAACTTTCCTTCTTTAGATCAGGCTTTAACCTAAATACCTTAGCTGCACTCTACCCAGACCTAGATGTAGTTGACCTGATAGAATCCTTCATCAGTAAGAGCTTAATCGTAACGGTGGAAGGGGTGGGAGAGGAAGCCCGCTTTAGAATGCTAAAACTCATTCGTGACTATGGGCTCCAATTATTGGCTGAGCAGACTCAGACTCAGCACTTTTTCCAGTGCTATGCTGAATTTTTTGCTCAGGTCGTGATGGAAGGAAAAAAACTAGCAGCAGGGCCAGATTATCAAGAGTGGATTGAGGCAGTAGGAGCAGAATATGAAGATGTGATGGCCGCACTTAACTGGCTGAGTGATCATGATCCGAGAACTGCCGTAAAAACGGGTACCGTCCTGTGGCGTTTCCACCTGCATCGAGGTTTTTTGGAGGAAGGCATACAAATGATCCATTCCTTACTCCGTTTGCCCATCGAGGAGGAACTAGACCGGGCTCACCTACTCGAGGGTGCAGGGTTGCTAGCACAAAATCGAGGCAATTATCAACAAGCTAAAGACTTCTTTAAAGAAGGATTAGAATATTGGAAAAAATCGAAGGATCAGGGGCAAATTGCCAAGGCCCTTAATAATTTAGGCTGGTCAGAGTGGCGACTAGGAAATTATGGACATAGTCGCTCTTACTCAGAGAATGCCCTGGACATCGCCAAAATTTTGGAGGATCGACAGGGGCAGGCTAAGTCTATGAATAATTTGGCCTGGACGTATATGAATGAGGGGCGCTATGAAAAGGTAGAAGAACTACAACGAGAAATCCTGAGTATACAACGGCAGCAAAACTCAAAACGCGGCATTGCCTTCGCACAAACCAATTTGGGTTGGGCCTTATTTAGGATGGGAAAAATGGAAGAAGCCATTCCGATGGTGGAAGAAGCAGTGGCATTATTTGATGAACTAGAGCATCAGCAGCTAAAGTCCTTCTCCAGAGCTATTCGCGCCGAGGGTTTATATCTGATACAAGAGTTGCCGGCTTCGATATCGCTGCTAGAAGAACAATGTCTTCCACAATTCCACGAAATTGGAGATGCCTGGGCGATCGGCTTTTGCAGCTTGCTGATGGGACGAATACATTTTGAGCAAAAAAACTATAGAGAAGCGGAGCAGTATTGGAATCAGGCGCTAGCCGTCTATCAACAGACTGAGGATCGCTATGGCAAAGCCGGGGTTTACATTCATCTATCCCGCTTACACTGGGTATTAAAACAAACTAAAACGGCTAGTCAAGAGCTTGATCAGGGAATTACCTTGGCCGCAGCGCTCGGTGCACTGCATTTGTTAAAAGAAGGGTATGAGGAATTGGCTAAACGCAGCTTCCAGCAAAGGGAATTTGCCCTATGCCTACAGCAGCTTTCGGTTGCTGATCATTACGCCCAAAGTCTAGGGGATTATCAATATGAGCTCTTTCGCGAGCTTACTGCCCCGCTGCTTAGTGTTGTGAAGACCCAAATTGGCACCAGTTTTCCCCGCCCTAGTAAGGGGATAGGACGACACTGGCAACAAGCAGATCGATTTCTGGCCACTCCTATTAAGGAGCAGGAATGGCGAGAAAGCATAACCCGATTATTAGGACCAGAAAAGCTAGTAACCAGCACGGGAGCAGCAGACCCTATGATAAGGCAATTGCGACAGCTCATCGAAGCGCATTTGACCGAGGTGAATTACTCCATTGCTGACCTTTGTCAAGAAATTGGCATCAGCCATTCACAATTGCATCGACGGCTACAAGCAGAAACTGGATTATCAATCAGTAAGTTTATTAGGAGTATAAGACTGGAGAAAGCCAAGGAACTACTAGAAGATCCCCAGATCCCAATAGCTGCCGTTGCTATTGATACCGGATTCAAAGATCCAGATTACTTCTATCGGGTATTTAAGCAGGCCTTTCAGATCACACCTGGTGCATTTCGTCGCCAATATCTTCAGCAGAAATAGCCCTCTAACTGGATATTCTTTCCAATCAACTGGACTGAGATTGCAATTACTGGACTGAGATTGCATGCCTCTTGTAGCTTCCGACCAAAGCGCTCATCTTTGAACTGAATCATTCAAAACCACCTAAAACCACCTTATGAATATGCCTATTGATATTAAGACTCCCGGCGTCCACCATATCGCCGTTAGAGTTACCGACATGTCTCGTTCTAAGTCCTTCTACATTGACAAATTAGGATTCAAAGCTGTTCTTGATCAGCCCGAGTTACTCATTTTCTTTGCCGGTACCACCGCTATAGCGATCAAAGGTCCAGAAGGCAAAGTAGCCCCAAATGACCAGTTCAACCCATTTCGAGTAGGTCTAGACCACATTGCTCTAGGCTGCGACAACCCAGAAGAGTTGAATCGCGTGGCTCAAGCACTGGCAGATCATCAGATCGAGAATACCGGCGTTAAGTTGGATGAAACCTTACAGAAGAACTACGTCGCCTTTAAAGATCCTGATCGAATCTCCTGGGAATTCTATTCCCTTTAGACACCCCTTATTTCACCTTCAAACAAAACACCTAAAAACATGAAATCTCTATCGCAATTGTGGCTCAATTGCCTGAGCCTGGTATGCATCAGTCTATTGTTCCAGGCATGTGGACCCACTTCTGAATCTACAGCTGAAGCCAGCCTAACGGAAAGCCCCGCAGCACCAGAAAACGTCGACAAGCTCTTAGATGGAGGCTGGTATCTCGTTGAAGGAACCTACGCAGGCCAAAAACGAGCGGAATCCAAGCCTTTCCAATTCAAACTCTTTGGAGATGGGCAGTTTGCTTTCCTTATGAAATCAGAAGGAGGAGCTTGGGACTACAGCTCCACCGGCAGTTACGAGATAGAGGGTGATATCTATCGAGAAACCTTTGAGTTTAGCACTAACTCCGCCTTCATGGGGGTGACTGCAGAATGGAAATTCGAATTGAAAGGGGATAGCTTATTTATCGAAGGCCCTACCAAAATCATCAATGCGGATGGACAGGAAGCTCCAGAACTAGCTGGGGGCTACAATACGATGCAAGAGGTTCGAGTAAGAGCCAACTAACAGAATATTCAAGATCATTACTTCACACATTTACCAAATTCACTAAAACCAAAAAATCATGAAAATTGCAAAAGCATTTTTGCTAATGGCATTGCTATGTCCCGTTATCAGTCAAGCGCAAGCTGCACAACCTAAGCTAAGCGAGGAAGAGGCCGCCATTATGGCCGTCATCACGGAACAAACCCGAGCCTATTTCGAACGAGACTACGAGGCTTGGCTCAATGCGCACGTGACCACCGATTACTACACCGAACATAAGTATTGGAATGGCTGGTCTGAAAAAGTTCGCACCACAAGAGGATGGAAAGCTCATGAGGCACAGGCCAAAAAACGCTTTGACCCCACAAAACCAAAGAGTAAGTGGAACGAAGCTCAATACATTCGTAGTGATATCAACATCCGCATTTCGAAATCCGGGGACATGGCTTGGGCTGCCTACTCCCAGAAAGCCGTGGATCCTGAAACCGGAGATATCGTGGGAGAATCCTACGAGACTCGCGTGATGGAAAAGCATGATGGGCAGTGGAAAATCGCTTATCTGGGCTATCACTACCTACCAAAGGAGAACCCTCCGGCACACAATTAATAGTGTCTAAAAGAATGGAGGGCCATAAACCGTCTTTTGGTCCTCCATTCCAAATAGCTTGTATGTCAAAGCCCAGAAGCGCCATACAAACTTTATATTTGGGCCAAAGTTCGAAAGAATGGAGGTCTTAAGCATAGCCGGCGTATTTCAAAGCTTATTTTTTGCGGTTTTCCTACTCAGCAAACAGGAAAACAAAAAGGCCAATATCCTTTTGGGTATTTGGCTTTTGTTTTTGGCGCTCTTTTTTGTGGAAATGTGGATCAACTCCTCAGCGACCTACTTAGCGCATCCGAACTTAATCGGCGCCTTCAGTGGTGTGACCTTTTTGTTTGGACCATTCTTACTGCTATACACGCTTTTTCTTGCCAATCATCAACGCCAATGGAGAGTCATTGATGTGCTGCATTTCCTCCCTTTTTTGTTGTACTATGGGTATTATTTCCTGTCCTTTTTTCCACTAGAGGAAACAGTCAAGCTAAACGCTATGGCTCAAATCATAAAAGGGGAAATCCCTTTGAATATTTTCGTTATCAGTTTCATCAAGGCTATCCATGGAATAGCTTACAGTGGATTCACCTTATTGTTTTTAGGCAGGTACAAATCGGCTATACAAGACAACTTTTCCAATACCGCCAAAATCAATTTGCAATGGCTAACCAAGTTATCCTATGGCTTCCTGGCCATCTATACCTTGGCATTCATTGTACAAATTACCAGCCTATTTGGTCAGTATATTGGAGAAGGACCAATTGGACTTTTGAGCGTACTCTTGATATTCATGGTTGCATTCTTGGGATTGCGACAAGGAGCCTTATTCAATGAAGCAAACAGTGGATCAGAGCAGGAAGAACACGTCTTGAAGGTAAAATATCTCCATTCTCGCATGGATGAAAGGGATATCGATCAACTTAAAAACCGATTGATCAAAGTCTTCGAATCCGAGAAGCCATACTTAGACCCGGAATTCAGGTTATCGGAATTGGCCCTGAAAATGAATATTCACGCCAACGAACTATCTCAGGTTATTAATGAAGGTTTTGGCCAGAACTTCTATACATTGGTGAATTCGTACCGTATTGAAGAAGTAAAGAGAAACATTCAAGACCAACAAAACAATAATCTTACCTTACTGGCCATCGGCTTGCAATCGGGTTTTAACTCTAAAACTACCTTCAATACGGTCTTTAAGAAGATGACTGGTCTAACCCCTTCTCAATTCAAAAAACAAGTAGATTCCCTTACCGCCTGATGTTTTTCCTAAGAGTTTAAAGAGTTCGGATTATCACCGAACGATTAAAAAAGGTTCCAACTGACCTATCTGAACGCTTGTCTTTCCACAACCCCGAATCTTCGTGCTGTCAATGTGCATCAATAAAAAATATAGCATGAAGAAATCACCCGTATCCTACATTTGCCTGATGATCCTAGCTTTATGGTCGTGCGAAACCGAAGACATTGATCAACCCGGATGGTTAGTCCCTATGACGGCGGAAGAGGATCCCCATTTACCTAGCCTCATGTTCAATGGTTCTCCCCTACACCTCGAAACTTTTGGTAAGCTAGAAAATCCGATTCTCATCTTCCTACATGGAGGTCCAGGCAGTGATTATCGAGCCATGATCAGCGAACGATATGTGGAGAATGTTTCGCGTTATCCGGATCAACGGAACATCGCAAAAGGTGGACTCTCTCGGCTACAAGATCAGTTCTTCTGTATCTTCTATGATCGACGAGGGAGTGGACTCTCCCCTCGATTTGAAGAAGATCAACTACACTTTCAAGACCAAATTGATGATCTCGATGCCGTGATCACGTATTTCTTGGAACAGAAGCGGGCGCAAACTGGTAGTACGGAAACGAAGGTCAGCCTCTTTGGACTTTCATTCGGTGGCTACGTCGCAACGGCCTATACCAACCAATATCCAAATAAAATCAATAAGGTCGTGCTATATGAACCTAGGCCCTTCACCCAAGAGGCGATGGACCTACTGGAGCTAACGATACCCTTTGCCCGGGTCGAAGAAGATTTCATAGATATGATGACAACTATCGGAACCCATTTCACGCCAGACAGTCACGCTAGAGCCGATTTTCTAAGGGCAGTTCCAGCATCCAACAATGCTGTATTGGAACTCAAGGAGGCAAAGGATACGCCCTACTGGCGACTAGGAGCCTTTGCGGCCTTCGAAATTGAAAGAGAAATCAGAAAGAAAAAATTAGACATTGTTGGCAACCTAAGTGCATTCGAGGGAATGATGCTTTTCCTCACTGGAGAAAATACCAAGGCAGCTCCCGACCTGGAAGCCTATTTAGACCTCATGACCGCCTACTATCCAAAATCCGAATCGAGAATTATCCCGGATGCAGCACATAATGGCCACTGGGAGAATCCCGAAGCGGTCGTACAAGTCATTCAAGAATTTTTCAACTAAATGAAACCTAGACTCATGAAAAATAAATGCTTATTCTTCATCACCTTCTGCTGTCTTTCTATGGTCATAAATGGCCAATCCATCTTTACCCTGGATGCACAAAACAAAAACCAACTGTACCTGAAAGGGGGAATCCATCCCAACTTGGGTACCCGTTTAGGATACGCTCGTAATATAAGTGCATTCGATACGCAGCTATCCCTATATGGAGAGGTGAACAAGGCGCTCTTCAGACCCTTCAAGGACAATGCAGAATTGCGGCTTGGGGGGATCGCTCCTCTGCTAAGCCATCAGAAGTTTCGATTAATCAACGAAGGCTTCGCCACAGGAGGAATACTTAAGACTACCCATTTCCACAGCACCCGATTTACAGTTGGAGACGAACTGGACTATGGGTATTATGCAGCTAAATGGCGGATCAATCTCTCGGTTCAATATCAATGGATCTTCTTGAGTAAGATAAAGCCAACAGCGTTTTACCAAGATACATTTTATCCAGAGGCAAGAGAAAGCTGGTATCGAGGAAACGGTGGATTCTTCTTGCTGGGCCTGGAAACGGGTTGGTTAATCGGGAAGCGCCTCGATCTAGTATTCTGGTTCAAATACCCAAGTTCTCAAGGTGGTCACTCACTGATGGGGTCGCCAGCGCATGCTGCCTTGGAGATAGGATGGCGGTTTTGAGGGCTGGAGAAAGTTGAACTCATAAAGAGTTTCAAATGGGATGGACTCGTAAAACAGATTACCACACTTTATCTTGTCCTCTGCATCTAGCCTATTGTAGGGTGAGATAAGGAGGTATTTCCTGCAGGCAGTGGCTTTACAATCGTTTAAAAGCAGCCCGTGGGGCCGCTTCCCGTACCCCACGAAGGAGTAATAGGGATAACAGTCCTGTCAAGGTCAAGCCAATAAAGACTGGCAAGGTAGAAGTCACAATATACTTACCAATAGCCATCGAAATGAGCACTCCGATGACCATAGACATAAAGCTGTACAAAGCTGCCCCAATGCCTGCCATATTGCCCAAGGGTCGCAGGGCCATCGCGCTCAGGTTGCCGAAAATAAATCCAAGGGTCAAAAATTGGACCGATAAGAAGGTGAGTAAAACCCAGAGTGGGGGATTGATCCCATCATTATAGAGGAGCACATATAGGAAAGCAGCGGCAGTTGACAAATACAAGGAAGCAGTGACCAAGTTTTTCATCCCATAGCGCATCACCATCGCCCCATTAAAAAAGGTGGCTACCCCTAAAACGAAGGATAGTCCAGCAAAGATATAGGGGAACTCATTTACCATTAGATACTGATCCTGAAAGATATGCTGCGAGTTACTAAGGTACAAAATAAAGCTACCCTCTACCAAACCTGCAATCAAGGTATACAACACGACGTCCTTTAGAGAGAAATAGGTACGTACACCTTCGCTAAAGATGGACCGCTTTAGGAATTTCCGCTTTTCCTTGGGCAAAGTCTCCCGCTGACGCAGCGCAAACCAAACCACTGTGAGCCCGATAAAGATCAACTGAAAATAGAAGATAGCCTGCCAATGAAAGGCCTTTAGAATCCATTGCCCTAGTAAGGGGGCTATCATGGGCACTACGATAAAGATCGCTTTGATAAAGCTCATGATCCTCGCCATATTCGATCCCTGATAAATATCGCGAATCACAGCAATGCTGACCGTACGGGGAGCCGAAAGTCCTACACCTTGCAGAGCCCTTCCCAGCAACATCATTTCCAGACTGGTAGCCATGACACAGAGAATACTCGCCAACAGAAAAATTCCGACTCCGACATATACAATCGGCTTCCTTCCCAAGGCATCCGAAAGCGTCCCGAAAAACAGCTCACCGATACCCAAGCCCAGGAAAATCATCGTAATCATCAATTGCAGATCATTGGTATTTGCGTGCTGTAAGGCTTGTCCTATATCTGGAAGGGCAGGCAGGATAGCATCGATACACAGGGCCACATTTGACATTAAAAAGGCCATCAATAGGATAAACTCGAATTCGGAGATAGAAGCTTTCTTTGTCATAATCAGTATGCCCTTACTTTTGGTGCACGAAGATAGTTGATTGTGGTTTTTTAGGGGGGTAGCAATACAAATGGGCAATAAGAAAGAAACAACCAAAGCTTGCAAAAGGGTTCCAGAATCTAGGGTTAATATTGAGTTTTTAGCAGCGGCCTAAGTCATTCTCGATGGAAGTATTGTTGGCTATGCACAAATATTGCATCTTTGCGGCAAGCATCCGAAAGCCAGTACATGAATACTTTTCCCGACAGATCCATTGCCGTGCTCCCTTTCGTCAACATGAGTACTGACCCTGAAAATGAATACTTCAGTGATGGGATAACGGAGGAGATTATCAATGCCTTGACTCGAGTGGAGGGCTTGAAGGTTATTGCGAGGACCTCTTCCTTTGCCTTCAAAGGGAAGAGTATGGATGTGCGTGAAATTGGAAACCAGCTAGGCGTTAGAACAATTCTGGAAGGCAGTGTTCGAAAAAGCCAAGAGAGATTGCGGATCACAGCTCAATTAATCAATGTGGAGGATGGTATGCATTTGTGGTCGCAAAACTTTGATCGAGAAATGGCTGATATCTTTGCTTTACAGGATGAGGTGAGCCTCCTAATTGCCGACAAGCTCCGAGAAAACTTTGGCCACTTCGAATTGAAAGAACAGCTCATCGAAGCGCCCACTCAAAACATTGAAGCCTATAATCTATACCTAAAAGCTCGCTACCATCATTTAAAATGGGATGGGGATGGCATTCGCTCCGCCATCGAGCTCTATCAGCAATGCATTGATATGGCTCCCACGTTTGGGCTTCCTTATTTCGGACTGGGTTACTGTTATGCCATGGCGGGCTCTTGGGGATCTTCCCCTGACCTCCTAGAATTATCCAAACAATGCTTAGATCAGGGTTTTACGCTAGATGATCAATCCGCACTAGGCTTTTTTGGAAAAGCTACCTTGGCCTTTTGGGGTCATTGGGACTTCGCCAAAGGGCAGGAGTATTTCCTAAGAGCCATTGCGTTAAACCCATCCTATACCGAAGCTAAGGAAGGACTGGCAGAGCTATACACTGCAGTCGGTTTATTTGAATCGGCTCTCGAATTGGCGGAGGACAGCCTCGCTATCAATCCACTATCGCCCAATCACTTCTTTACAAGGGGAAATGTCCATTACTTACAAGGGAATTTTTCCAAGGCACTACAAGATATGGATGCCGCCTTACGCATCGACGCCAAGTTCTCCCACGCGATAGCTTTGAAGCAATTGTGTTTGTTGCATTTGAATCGACAAGAACATCTTGAATTATATTTAAAAGTGGAGCCAGAAGTCGAACAGCCGGAGGCTTGTCGTGCCTTGTTCCAGCTATTATTCCCAGGCACTTATCCCGATTTGGATCCGATGTCTGTCGTCCAGCAGTTGGAGCGAGCACCATCTGTTACCTTATTCCCCTGGCTCATCTTTCTCAAGACTCAGGTCCAGGAATTTGATGCAGCCTTAGATCTGCTAACTGCTGCTATTGAGACCCGTACCGGGCAAATCATCAATTTTAAGCACACGCCTTTGCTCCAGCCTCTGCATCAGCAATCTCGATTTCAAGTCTTACTACAAGAGGTGTTTACAGCCCCACTAGAAGCCACAGAGACTACCGGGCCAGCACAGCTTGATCCTACTAAAAGGGTTTTACTCAGCCAGCAGGAAGTGGAGCACCTCCTGCCGCTACTGAGGCAATTGGTCGAGGATCAGAAAGTCTATCTGGATTCCGCTCTCAGCCTTAGATCCTTAGCCGAACAGCTGGACCTAGGCCCCAATAAACTCTCCTGGCTAATCAACGAGCACCTGGGTCAAAATTTCAACGAATACATGAATGCCTTCCGTCTAGAAACCTTTAAAGCCTTGGCGCTGCACCCTAGCAATCAGCACCTCACCTTGCTAGCTATTGCCTATGATAGCGGATTTAATTCCAAAACCGTGTTTAATGCCTTTTTTAAGAAAAGGGAAGGAATCACGCCTAGTGCTTGGGTGAAGAAACATCGTTAGACATGTCAGATCATTAGTCGCAAACTAACGATAACGATGTGCTGAATCTCATCAGCAGGTACTAGACTATAATTGCGGACGATTCATTGCGCTAAGGGGAGCACCTTTGTGTTGTTCATACATTTTTATTCAATGGATCATCTCTTTATCATGAATCAGCAAAAACGAAGGGCCCGCTTGGCTGGCTTATTGTACCTACTTGTTATCCTATTCGGAACCTTTGCGGAACTATATGCGCGAGCCCAGGTCATCGTACCCGGTGATTTAGCCGCAACCGCCAGCAAGATCGCAGCTCAACCAGGCCTATTTCGGATTGGATTTGTCAGTGACTTGATCATGCAGGTGAGTTTCTTCTTCCTGCCCCTTGTTCTGTATAAACTTTTGAAGCATGTTGATAAAGATCAGGCGGCTTTAATGGTGCTGAGTGTGGTCGTTGGTGTAGCCATCATGTGTATCAATATGCTCAATCATTATGCGGTTATTTTATTGTTGCAGGACGGCGTACTTAGCCAGAGTTTCTCCCCAGCACAGGTGAATGAATGGGTTACTTTTTTCCTACGTTTACACGGAAATGGGTACCGAATTGCTCAACTTTTCTTCGGAATATGGCTATTTCCCTTGGGATATTTATCGTATCATTCCGGTTTGATTCCTAAGACCATCGGGGTACTGTTAATGGTGGGCTGCTTTAGTTTTCTGTTAGATTTCTTTTTATTCTTTTTGCTACCTAACTATAGTGGTGCCACTTCCTCAGCAGTCACCTTTGTTACGGTTATAGCTGAATTCTCGATGTGTCTTTGGTTATTGATCGTGGGCGTCAAATCTAAGCCAACCAGAGCACTTCAATAAGGACTGAATAGGAACAGTATGTATCAGAAATTACTTGCCATGAAAAAACTACTCCTTTGCCTCTGCTTCCCATTATTCCTAAATGGACAACTGGATTCCATCCACCAATTACTAGGAGCTCATTTGGATCATACAGGATCAGCACCGGTCCATAGTATCTTGTTTCGGGTAGATAGAGTAGGGGAAGCGCCCTTAGTCCAAACTGGAATGGGATGGCAAAATCAAGAAGGAAAGCCCGTGAATGTCTCTCAACAGTTTCGCATTGCCAGTATCACTAAAACTTTTGTGGCTACAGTAATCCTGCAATTGGTGGAAGAAAAGAAAGTGAAGCTAACGGATAGAATCGCAGATCATCTGTCCAATCATGCCTTTCTAGCTGTAGATTCACTCCATTTCTACCAAGGTCAGAAGTTTGCACATGAAATCAGCATCGAACATTTGTTGTCTCACTACAGCGGACTCGCCGACATATTCAACGATAAGACTTCGGAGTTCTTCAACAAAGTATTTTCCAATCCACAGCAGTCCTATTCTCCTAAATCCATCGTCGAACTTTATTATGATTTTGGCTTGCATAAAGAAGCCCATTTTAGACCAGGCGAGGATTTCACCTATTCGGACATGAACTATGTTGTACTAGGACTATTGATCGAAAAACTGGAAGAGCAACCGCTGGCTGTGGTACTACGCAAGCGCATCCTGGCCCCTTTAGGAATGGCATCCACCTACTTCGAATTCTATGAAGAAGCCACAAAGAAGCCAAGCTTGCTTCATCAATGGTATGACGGCCAAAATATGAGTACAGTCAACACCTCCTTTGACTGGGCGGGCGGCGGACTGGTATCCAACATGCAAGATCTTAGTACTTTTATTAGGGCGCTATTTGATGGCCGATTAATTCAGTCAACTACCTTGGAAAGAATGATCCAAATCAGTCCTACCGGACCCTATGAGGATCCATACGGCCTGGGCGTATATGCCAGTACGTATAATGGAGATCTATACTTTGGCCATTTTGGTTTTTACGGAAGCTATATGGGCTATTGCCCTGCAAAGAAACAGACATTGATCTACAACCTAAGTCAAGGAAATCCAGCATTCCGAGTTAAAAGCTTGATGGAAAAATTGTTGCTTTTGCTTGAGGAAGACTAGGTCCTAATTCCTTAAGTATTTCAATATCATTATCTATTCATTTTCAGCCCTTTAAAAACACCTATCTCCAGTAACCTCTTAGCTGGATTGAAATCATATACTAGTGAGTCTTTCGATAGGCAAACACCCCCCTTTTGTACGCCCGCGTCTATAGTTTGCACTCCCTATCCGGCACCTTTGCTCCGAAAATAGTCACCATTTTCATTTTTCATTCATCATTTTTCATTCAAACATACTCCTATGAGTGCCCTTAGAATACTACTACTCCTATTGGCCTTGGCCATTCTACCCTATACCTTTTACACCATCGCACAAGAGGGGTTTACCCTGTTTTCCGTATTCTTTGATGACCTACAATCCTTGAGCTGGTCCGGACAATTCAATTTGGATTTCCTAACCTACTTGATCCTCTCCAGCCTCTGGGTAGCTTGGCGGCATGAATTCTCCGGCCAGGGGATGCTGCTGGCGCTCTGTGCCTCCGTACTCGGTATGTGTTTCCTGGCGCTATACTTACTAATTACTAGTTTTCAAGTCAAAGGAGACCTCATCCATTTGCTACTTGGAAACAAACGAGCTGCGGCACTGAGAACAGCCTAACCACAAAAGTTGTAACACCTCCTTCTTTTTGGTATCCAATTGTCGAATCAAAAAAGCAATTATGAATATCAAGAAGGAAATTATCGTGAATAAACCCATCGCTCAAGTATGGGAAGTGTTAGGAGACCAATATGGAGAGGCCTACAAATGGGCTAGTGGCCTAGATCACTCCGAAGGCCTAGGGTTGCCTAAACTGGAAGGCGCACCTTGCAGCCAACGTACCTGCCAGACCAGCTTCGGAAAGATCACGGAGGCTGTCCGCACCTATGATGAATCGCGATACGAATTAGAGTATGAAGTCATCAAGGGATTCCCTGGCTTCATCGATACCGCCATCAACAATTGGCAGCTGCAAGCCACTGGGAATGGAACCAAGGTTCTGATCGACTTCAACATGACCACCAAAGGCTTTCTCGGCCTATTCATGGCCCCGCTCATGAAAATGCAAATGAATAAGGTGATTACAAATGTGTTGGATGACTTCAAGCAATATGTGGAGACCGGCCAACAGAGTCCTAGAAAAGCCAAGGAGACCGCCAAGCTGTTGAAGAAGGCGGCCTAAGTAGAGTCAAAATGGAAAGGCCTATTGCTCACTCCTCAGGCCTTTCCAACTCTCAATATAATGATTCGTCACAATAACCATCAGGCTAAGGTCTCTTCCAACAAATTCTACGGGCAGATTGACCAGCAAATTGAATATAACCCGATTCGGGAGGCCCGGCAAAACACTGTTCGAAGGATGAGTTTAGTTTTGCCAAGCGTTCTTTGCTGACTTTCTTC
>ENA-UENT01000508-UENT01000508.1-marine-metagenome-genome-assembly--contig:-NODE-508-length-22449-cov-3.517264_pt1 | contig 22449 bp, 17 predicted proteins | sample MGYA00237879_ERZ529330 | MGnify/ENA primary metagenome ERZ529330 (study PRJEB26372, sample SAMN05368345) | marine metagenome | biome: cultured habitat; feature: ocean water; material: water; isolation... | reverse complement strand
CATCATTGATTCCATCTCCATTCGGCGTTATGATAGAAGGAGCCTTACAACTGGCATCCCCTCCTACTAATAAGGTAACTAAAGCCGTTGGCGCCTCACATCCCTCACTCAGCAATTGATACGTGAATTCAACTGTACCTACAAAATTAGGTGGAGGAGTATAGCGAACAATGCCATTGTCATCCACAATAACGGTTCCTTCTGTAGGTGGATCAACAATATCAACCGTAGTATTTGGAACCAAAATATCATTAGCAGTGAGTCCCAATTCCGCTTCCTTTTGAAAACCAATCGGAATAACATCGGGATTGGCGATCGGATTTTCTTTGTAGAATACGGTAACCGTGTCCCTCGAGCCTTCTCCACAGAATCCTTCATCGATAGTCCAAACGAATTGATTTTCACCTGGGCTGAGGTTGCTTACCATCGTGAGCGGATTGTCAAAATCGTCAATTATTGCCGCGGGGTTGAGCGCTTCCCATTGCCCGTCACTACCTTGCGTCGGAGGAACAGCCTCTAGAATAGTCATAGCCTCATCATTACAGGCTATGGCATCCATGCCAGCATCCGGCTGCGGATCAGATATAATCACCAGTACATCGGAGCTATCTCGTCCACAAACGGTATTGATGGTCCAGGTAAAAATGTATATGTTATCCGGCTCTAGTCCCGTGATTAAGGACGAGGCCATAGTATCATCTTCAATCTTTACCCCCAGTATACGCTGCGCCTCTGGCTGAGTCCAAGTACCAACACTTCCCACCTCTGAAGGTGGAGACGCGCCCAGGTTCACAATTTCATCTTCACAGGCAAGAATATCATCTCCAGCAACAGCTTCCTCCCCTTGTCGAACAGCAATCTCTACTTCATCAGATGAATAATTGACACAGGCTCCATTAGATAAAGTCCAGCGGAAAATATAAGGTTCTTCCCTACGCAGTAGACCACTCACATTGGTACTAGCCTCCGTATTATTAGCAATAATAATATCGGGAGCGTCAGAGACAAGTGTCCACCTACCAGTACCAATACTAGGCATTTCCGCATTGAGACGATGAGTTCCCAAACAAATCGAAGTATCTATCCCCGCAAAGGCTTGACTCGATGGGATTCAATTGGGCAAAAGTTGTATCACTCCTGGTAGAGGTACATCCGTCCAAAGTCGCATTGACGAAGAATGGGAATGTGCCATCGCCTGTGTAATTGGTAAAATCGGTAAAGGAGAATACTCGATTCGTATCAGGTGTTTCTAGAGGGTCTTCTGAAAAGCTATCAAACCAGCTATATACCGCTCCATCCGTCAAACTATTTTCACTTAGACGCAGGGTCAAAACTGCCTGAGGATGACTGATACAATGCGGGCCATCGTTGCTGATCATCGGCACAGACGGTCTAGGCTTAACCCTAACCTCGACTCTTGCTGTGTCTGAAGGACAACCATTCACCACAGAAACTACTTTATACGTCCCATCTTCATTGGGTTGATTATCGGAGCTGAAAGAAGGAAACTGAATAGAAGAACTGAATTCAAACCCATCAGCACTCCACTTATACTCAGCACCATCTGTTGAAGAAGCAGATAAGCGAATGTTGTCTCCTCTGCAAACAGGACTATTGGAAGAAGCTTCAATATTCGGAATAGGATGTACGGTCACATTAGTAAGATCGGATTCCAAGGAGGCACAGCCATCAATTACCACATATACTTTATAATCGCCATCATCCGTCAGATCTGCCGCATCAATCGTTAAGGAACGCTCTTCGGTCGTAACCATTGACAGGTTTCCCTTTTGCCAGAAGTAGGTGACGTCACGCCCAGGAATATTGTAGTCTGTTGTGAATAAGGTTATCTCCTCTCCATTACAGAAGGCGGTAACCCCATCCTGCGTAAATGGTCTTACGGGACGTTCCGGAGCATCTTGTAATTCTACAAAAAGGTTCTCCACCACCGAACAGCCCTCTGCGGTAGTAACGGACACAGAGTAGGTTCCAGACTGCGCTCCGGTTGCTCCGGGAATGGTAGCATTGCTACCTTCAAACTGGAAATTATTCGGCCCAGACCAAGAATAACTGTAACTCCCATCATCTGGGGGGAAGGTCAAGGCGGTGAGTTCCACATTTGTAGGAGCATAAAAACAATTTGGAGCGGAGTAGCTCAGATCAACTTGACTGATCCCTTCCAGTACCTGTACAAAAATTGAAGTAGTATCTGCACACCCTGACAAAGAGGTTACCTTCAGCTGGTAACTTCCTTGGTCCAAAAAGGAAGCATTTGTTAAAGTTAGATTCTGTATAGTCTGTTCCGTGTCTAGTCCCGGACCGTTCCATTGAAAGATTACACCTCCAAGATCGGAAGTCCCTTGTAATACAATATCTCCACCTTGGCACACGGGATTAGGAAGAGCAGCAGCTCCTGCCGTTGGCCGCGGATTGACAACAGCTTGTGTTGGGTTGGACAAATCAGATTCGCAACCATTTCTAACAATAAAGAGCTGCCAGGTTCCTGCATCTCCTTCATCTGCATTAGGTACACTAAAGCTTGGGTTAGTCGTCACAAACTCATTGTTACCATCTTGAATCCAATGATAGGCGCTTGCCCCACTTGACAAAGTGGAAAAACTCAAGGTATTATCTCGACAGATAGGACCATTAGAACTTATCGTCGGTTGTTCCGGTTTTGCCCGGATATTCAATTCTACATTAGCTTGGTCCGAAACACATCCTCCTTTGCTAATGCTCAACAAATAGAAGCCTTCATCCAATTCATCCAAAGGCCCTAGCTCAGGAAATTGCTCATTGGAGGAAAAATCATTCGGCCCGCTCCAGCTGTAAGACAACTCTGGCCCAACCGTGGAGGTACCTAGGTTGATCGACTCCCCTTCGCAAATTGAGGTATCTGCAAAAATTAATTCAACGATCGGCTTTTCCACTGTTTGAATGCGCATCACATTGGAGGGGGCAGAGGCACATTCATTGGATTCAACAATCAAGTAAAAATCTTGATCTCCGACGGCATGAGGTCCAGCGACGGTAAAGCTAGGTTCTGCGGTAGAGCCCAACAAGGTTCCATTCGGTGGCATGCCTTGATACCAGTGATAAGTCACGTCATTGTCCGGAGGCAAGTCCATGACCCCTAACACAATATCATCCGTGCTGCATATAGAAGTGTTGGTCGCAATTTCTGGTCGATACGTAATTTCTTCGACATTTACCAGTACCGTACCTTCCGAACGACAACCCGTAATTCCTTCGACTACAACCTTATAGACACCAGATAAACTTCCATCAACATTGGGGATTACGGGATTCTCATCGGCGGAAAAGAAAATATCATTCAGATACCATTCGTAAAGGAAACCTTCACTGCCCGGTGATGGCGGGTTAGCAAACAAGAATAAAGTGTCTCCTCCACAAAGATTTGGTGTCGCTAGCGGTTCTGGACGCTCAAGGGTTAAACCGAAAGTCGTGGCACAAGTAGATTCTAATCCTGCCCCATCTCTGACCGTAAGCACGATATCTACTGTACTTCCAGCATCTGCACAGGTAAACTTGCTCGGCGTGATAAACATGGTATCAATTGAGCAGTTGTCTGTACTGGCCAAATTCACATCTGATACATCAAACACTTCATCCACTAAACCAGAAGGCGTGATACTTAAATTACCAATCTCTTGACAAGATGCCACGGGTGGAGTAGTATCTTCAACCGTAACCATATAACTACAAGTATCCGGATTTCCACTAGCATCTTCTATGATGTAGAAGACCTCTGTATCTCCCAAATTGAATACATGTTGGGGAGAGAAAGCCGGTTCCTGCATAGTGGTCAATGGGATAGTGGTAGCACCTTCTGAATAATAAGAAGGAGTGAGGCTCGAGTACGTTAATGTACCAAACATGAAACTCGTCCCATCTGTATCTCCATTTTGAGTGACGGCATCCGTATCACAAGGATTGATACCATCGCCTGAGACACCTGGTGGTACATTGATTTCTTTGGGCGCCACTCGAATGCTTACCACTCCATCGACGGCCCAGGCATTGAAGGTCGCTGCCGGAATCGTAATGCTCAGCATCCCAGCTGTGCCACAAGTTGCATCCCCAACGGTGGATTGTCCCAGTAAACTATCATCCTCTCCGAATACTTCCACAAAGGCATCAGTACTATTGAAGTCCCCCTGAAAACTCAACATAAAGGTTGCTGGGCCAATAGCATTGGCTGCTACTGAATTGAAGTTAAAGGTTCGCTCATCGGCCAGATACTCATTCAAATTAGGATCTAGCGTAAAAGGAATCAATGCACTGGAAGTATCTATTGGCAATTGCTGGCGGTATTCGCCAAAAGCATTACAATTGTCCGTCGCTCCGGCTGGTAAAGGCAAACTCACTGTTTTCTGACAGGAATCCGCCGCCAAACTCATTATAATATCTGGAGGACAGATTAATTCTGGCGGGATATTATCTAGAACATCGATATTGTAGGAGCAACTGTCAACATTTCCAGCACAATCACTTACAAAGTAAGTTACAGTGTGGCTACCCGTTTCCAAGGTGACCATTTGTGTGCTGATCGGTGAAACGGATACCGTAGGTCCTTGATCTACACGATAGCTATAGCTAATTCCTTGAAGCTCTTCTACCTCGATACTAAGGTCCGCATCCACCATTCCAGTGGGAGTACAAATGGCGTTAATAGCAAATCGGCCATCGGCCGGAATATTCGGTTGCAATTCTATCTCTATGATTCCATCGGCTGCCCAGGTGTTGAATGTGCCCGATAGAATCGTAAATTGCTGTACCGAATTTCCGCATTGAGCATCGGTAGCTGCGGTAGTTCCCAGCAGAGTGCCATCCTCCCCAAAGACATTGAAGAATTCATTCTCTTCCTCGCCATCAACATTGGTTAAAGTAATAGTGAGGGTTCCATCAGCCACCGCATTCAGCGGTAGATTTTGGGTGATGGGTATAGCAAAGTTTATCGGGTTTACGGGTGTCTCGCCTTCCTCACCTGGCGCGGCATCGGAACTAAGCGTGGCATTGGCAGCCAAACTAATAATTTGACTAGAGAATATATCACATTCCTCAGAGATCTGTGGAGGTACTAGGCTTACCGTAGCATCGCAATCATTGCCATCTATATTGATGGTAACATCATCTGGACAAATGAGGATAGGAGGATTATTATCCACTAGTGAGAATACCGCCGTACTTGTGTCTCGATTTCCACAAAGGTCCTCTACTATGAAGTCTACCGATTGAGATAGGAGCGTGTCGTTCGGAGATGGACAGGCAATAGCCGGAAGGCTAGGTGAATTATTCGTACCAGAATTCACCGCAATCCAAATCAATTCTTCTTGATCCGAACAATTGTCTTCTGCCATTGCACCCGCTCGTCCGTCAATCCAATTGGTGAAAGCAGTCTGTAGATCCGTTCCGTCCAGGCACGAAATGCTTAGATCCTGAGCCTCCATCTCAAAGACGGGCGCTAATTCATCATTAATAGTGATCACCTGGTCTAATTCGGTAAAATTTCCGCAAACATCAGCCACTCGCCAAGTCCTCCGAATCGTTCTATCATCAGCACACAAACCATCAATCACTACATCTGAAAAAGTTACCGCCGGAGCAGGATCACAATTATCTACCACATTCGTAGGCTCGCCGGTGACAGTTAAGTCATTTGCTTCATCACAATCCACTGTAATGTCAGCAGGTACGGAGAAGGTCGGCTGTTGCATATCCGCAACAATAATAGTCTGAATTTTACCCGTTACATTCCCACATAGATCTCGAGCTCTCCAGGTTCTGACAATCGTACGATTATAGATACAACTACCTGGTTCTTCTGCATCTGTGAAGAAGACGCGCACGCTATCCGTCGGTGTACAATTATCCATGGCATCTAGGACATCTCCAGTAATGGAAAGGTCTAGAGGATCTTGTGTACAGTCAATGGTAATATTATCGGGTACCGTGAAGGTCGGCGCATTATCATCTTCTACTGTAATCGTTTGCTTGAATATAGTGGTGTTTCCACAGTTATCCGCGGACATCCAGGTTCGAATTATGCTATACTCATACTCCGAGCAAGTTCCATCCATGATTTGACTATTCGTCTCACTGAAATTGAGTTCAGGAGAGGAATCGCAATTGTCCATGGCTGTCACAGTCGGGAAGGGAGGAATTGGATCATCACAGGAAAGAGTGAGCGTTTCTTCCGTAGGAATTCCTATTAGCACTGGTGCTACCGTATCGATGGTAGTATAAGTAATGGTTTGTTGAGTGCTATTGCCACAATCATCAATGAGTGTGACCAAAACATTTAAGGTAGCACAATCCTCGTCAAAAGTTGCTGGTGCATTGTCGGTGAAATCATCCGGACCAGAACAATCCGTTGTCCCTACGAAGTTTGATCCGATAGCAAGTCTTAGTGTACTTAACCATACGTCATAACGAACTGCACTTTCCGGTCCACTCAACTTACTCAATTCACAAGCTACTGTATCATTGAACACATTCAATGCAGGAATAATCGGAGGTCCTTCATTATCCCCTTCAATGGTAATCGTTTGAGATACAGAGGTCATCATCCCGTCCATATCGGTGGCAGTCCAAGTACGTACAATCACGCCTCCGGTACAGATATTTATCGCAGAACTGTCAGGGCTATCCGTAGGAGTGATTTCCTTGGGGAAGGATAGATCTGTATCATCAGTCGCTGTTAGTGTAATCTTCGGCGGCAAATCCGCTAAGCAACTAATGGTAATATCGTCAGGAGTTGGATCTGTGAATTCTGGAGGATTCACCATTTGGCGATGAGGAGCAGGGGTAGGCTTAGTTGGGTCAGAACTTGCTCGAGCGGCCACATCGGCGGTTGGAACAACCATACAAGAGATACAGAGACAAAGGAGCAGCTGTACCTTGTACCGTAAAGAGTTCTTCATATTACGTATGTTTAATCTAGGGATTATAAGTGGTATTTCGGAAAATACGGATCAAAAATGCTGGCAAATGAAGGTAGTAGTAATACGGGAAGCGCAGACGCTTGAGGTGGAATCTGGAATCGTGTTCATGGGGAATCGGTTTTTGTCATCTATACTTAGGATGCAAATTATTAAATATTGACTAATACATCGCATTAGCCATGTTAAAAAATTCACGAAACCATTGTTTTTCAGCAAATTTGAGTCTTAGCTGACTCTATTCTTCTTCGGTGGTATGGGTGAGATCTTCTCTATCTCGGAGTTTTTTATCTTCTACGTTTTCGTCCAAAAATTGATTCAGGCGATCAACTTCCAGGTTGGTTTTGATTTCACCGAACTCGTTGATCTTGATATCAAAACCCTTCAATTCTTTGTGGACATCGGGTTTTTTATCTGAGTTGTTCTTCTTTGGCATAGGTCAATAGGGTTGTACATGATTTTGCGCCAGAGGGCGTTTGCGAAAGTAGTTAATTCAGCGGAGTTCCGCAAGCTCATCTTTCTGATTTTCCGCTATTTAAAGAGAGAACTATTTTTAATAAGAAATTATTTAACGGTGAAGAGAGGTAGCCTCAGGGCGAATGACTACCTCTCTCGATGGATTTATTGGACAGCCGCCTTGATTTCATCAAAGGCCGCATAACCTTTCTCCAAACGAGCTTGAATCTCTTCAGATCCTAGCAGCTGCATCATTTCAAATACATCAGGACCTTTTACTGTCCCCGAAACAGCTACCCTTACGATCGGCAATACATCTCCAAACCCAAAGCCATTAGCTTCCATAGCAGAAACAATGGTGGATTTAATATTAGTTGCTTCAAAAGGATCGAGAGTCGCCAGATCTGCCTTTAATTGATCAAAAAAGGCGCGGCGTTCTGGCTTCCATTTCTTGCGGATTGGCTTTGCCTCGTATTCCAATTCACTAGAGAAGAAATAGTAACCGTTTGCCCAGAAATCAGGCAATAAGTTCACCCGCTCCTTCATCATACCACAAAAGGCTTGCAGAAAAGCGGTTTCCACCTTATGCCCTTTCTCCTCTATCATTGGCCGAATCAATTCTGCCAACTCAGCATTGCTTGATTGGATAATATATTGCTGATTAAACCATTTGGCTTTATCGATATCAAACCGAGCTCCCGATTTACCAATTTTCTCCAAAGAGAAAGCTTCACAAAGCTCTTGCAGTAGAAATATCTCCTGCTCCGTACCTGGATTCCAACCCAAGAAGGCCAGGAAGTTGATGGATGCTTCGGGTAGGAAGCCATATTCTTTGAATCCGGTAAAAGAATCTTCAGGTGTATCTCCATCCCAAGACAAGGGGAATACAGGGATACCCAACTTATTACCATCACGTTTACTCAATTTCCCTTTACCAGTAGGTTTCAAAATCAAAGGAAGGTGAGCAAACTTTGGCATCGTATCCTCCCAAGCTAAGGATCTATACAAGAGAACGTGGTGAGCCGTACTTGGCAACCACTCCTCCCCTCGGATCACATGCGTTATTTCCATGAGATGATCATCCACAATGTTGGCCAAGTGATAAGTTGGCATTCCATCAGCTTTCAGAATGACCTTATCGTCTAGTTCATTGCTTTGAAATCGCACTTCCCCTCGAATAATATCCTGGATCACGATTACTTCATCAGTAGGAATCTTAAGCCGAATAGTGTAAGGCGTTCCGGCATCCAACAAACGTTTCACTTCTTCCTCGGGCAGGCTAACACTATTCCTCATTTGTCCACGGACACTGGAATCGTATTTGAAATTATGATTCCCACTTTCTTTGGCTTTTTCCCTGGCAGCATCCAATTCCTCGGGGGTATCAAAGGCATAGTAGGCCTTATCATTATCGATTAGTTGTTGCGCATATTGTCCATAAAGTCCCTTGCGTTCTGACTGTCGATATGGCCCATATTCTCCGCCAAATCCTGGCCCTTCATCCGGTTGTAGTCCCAACCATTCCAAAGCCTCAACAATGTACTTCTCAGCTCCAGGTACATATCTAGTTTGATCTGTATCTTCGATTCGCAAAATAAAAGTACCGGCATAGCGTTTAGCTAAAAGGTAATTATACAATGCCGTACGAACCCCACCAATATGTAATGCCCCGGTAGGACTTGGAGCAAAGCGAACTCTCGGTTTTTCCATGTATCAAAGACTGTAATTCAATTAAAAATGTTATTTGCACAAAAGACCTTTCCGGCAACAAAAATTTAGTTGCTCAGCTTGGTTTTTACATAAAAAGCGGCTGATAGGAAAAAAAATTCAAAAAAACGCGGCTTTTTTCAAGAATTTTAGCAGCGTTATCCACCTTCAACGCGTTTAAATTTCTAAACCCTTTAGTTTGAAATATTGAGGTCAGAATCGTTTGTACGCAAAAATAGTATAAAATAGTGACCTCCCACGCATTTAATGCGCGGTATAACCACACCAAACTTTTACCCTAGTTATATCCTGTCAACCGACAGTCGAACCACTTATTTCTCTTTTGCTAGTAAGTGTAATTCTTTTACCTGATCACTAGCATTGGTTCAGATAAGCATATCCAAAACAGAGTCATAAAAGCATGATTCTGAACAAAATAGCTGAAATTTTATTTATTAATTATCCATGAACATTAATCCCAAATTATTATGTACCTAGTAAAGACCCCCCAATTCATCCAAAACTTGTTTCCCAATTTCACCTGGCGTGTCCCTACCCAGGAAAAACAACTATTCCTAACGTTTGACGATGGGCCTATTCCAGAGGTAACTCCCTGGGTATTAGAGCAATTGGCAGCCTACAACGCAAAGGCAACTTTCTTTTGTGTGGGAGACAACATCAGAAAACACCGAGATGTATTTGATGCCGTTGTGGAAAATGGCCATACCGTCGGTAGTCACACCCTCAATCACCTAGATGGTTGGGCTACAGATAACATTCCCTATTTCCACAACGTACGCCATAGTGCTAACATGGTGGATTCGACTCTGTTTAGACCGCCTTATGGTCGCTTGAAGCCGAAGCAGGCACAGTTCTTGATGAGACATTATCAGATCGTGATGTGGGATGTACTAAGTGCTGACTTTGATGCCAACATCACTGGAGAACAATGCTTAAAGAATGTAACAAAGAACGCTGGCCCCGGATCAATTGTCGTATTTCACGACAACATCAAGGCCATCGAACGTCTGGAATATGCTCTACCAAGAGTTTTGGAGCATTTCACCTCATTAGGTTACGTCTTCAATTCCTTGACGAATCAGACACTATCTAATGAGCGTTCTTTCCAGAAACGTGCTTAATGATACCCCAAACCCTTAGGTTTGGAACATGAGCACCGCTTAATTGAATTTTTTGTAATGCTAGATAGAAAGCCGCCGCGCTTTGTGGCGGCTTTTTCACTTCCTTCCCTTATTTCACCTCATGGTTTCGGTTAATTTGGCAAGCCCAAAGTCTTGTCCAATACAAATATTAGCAAGCAGTGGTTTTTTAACGCTTAGTTGATACCATAGCTGCCGGTTTCCCCGTTTTATACTAACTTTGGGCGCATTTTAGTATGCTACTTTCTTAACCCCCAGTTGATTAATCGACTCATGAACGATCAAAATATACCTTTGGTGAAAAATATAGCTCTTCTTGTACTATTCCTTTCCATCAGTACAATCAGTATAGCCCAGCGCGGCTGGGAGGCAGGTCCTTGGGCCGGTGTTAGTTACTATTTTGGAGATTTGAATACAAGTTACAACCTCAGTAAACCTCAGTTTGCTGCGGGGATGATCGCGCGTTATAACTTCAATAACCGACTAGCTTTAAAATTCTCCGGAAACTATGGCTATATCCTAGCAGATGATGCCGACTCTAAAAACATCTATGAGCGGGCACGAAACTTGAGTTTTGAATCGCCTATCATTGATGCTTCCGCGCAATTCGAATTCAACTTCCTTCCTTATGTGCATGGAAGTAATGAAGAGTATTTCACTCCTTATCTCTTTGCAGGCCTTTCGGCTTTCTACTTCAACCCTCAGGCTGAGTTGAATGGCGAATTGCATGAGCTGAGGGCTCTAGGTACCGAAGGACAGTTTAAAGGTGAAGAGTACTTTACGGTGCAGGGCGCTCTGAATTTTGGTATTGGCTTGAAATTGGATATCAACTATGAATGGAGTCTGAACTTTGAGCTGAGCGTTCGACAAACCTTTACTGACTACCTTGATGATGTAAGTACCATCTATCCGGACGAAAGTGATTTGCTTCGTGCTCGAGGTGAGTTAGCCGTACAATTATCTGATCGCTCGATCACAATCCCTGGCGTGGTCGAGGAAGCATTAGGCGAAGAAGGTCGACAGCGTGGAGATAGCAGCACCAACGACTCTTATCTGTTCCTCGGGGTAGGCTTAGTATATTACTTCGGAGACTTGCGATGCCCAGGCTACGGTAAAAGAAGTCGCTAGTTCACTACCTTACTTTCTGTATTCACTGTAGAATAGTAGTCATCAGGTAGGTATTGGGATACTTTTGGAGTACCTAAAATACCTAAGATGACTATGAAGATTTATCATTCTCCTCTATTCTACGCCCATATCTTTTTCCTATTACTATTTCTAAGAGCACTCTCTGGATTCGCCAGGGAGGCCGCAGAACGCAATGATGGGAGTCTTATTCTCGTCATCATTATTTTGATCGCTGGATCTTTTGGTATCCTATGCGGCCTATTAATCGATTACGGAATTAGAATAACCCAGCTATCTGTGGGGATTAAATGGGCAGTCCAAACTGGCCTCTCTCTATTATTGGCACTAGGCTGGTATAAGGGAGTACTTCTTATTACCCATTGAATCATTTACCAAACCTCAAAATACTATACTAACAATGGAACAATTACACTATTACTATCAAGTTGTAGAAAAAGCCATTACTAAAATTGGACTTGACCCAACGGTCTGTCGGAAGAAACCAGGTCAATGGACCTTAACCAAGGGTAAAATTCCCATTTGGATAGATGTTTTTTATTTGGAAAGAGAGAAAAACATCTATTTCCAAGTCGCAGCCCCTATCATGAAAGTCCCAAAGGAGAACGCAGGACGTTTGGCCATGGATCTTTTGCAATTGAATAATCAACTCTTTGGCGTAGCCTTTACGACCAATAAAGGGCACATTTATCTAAAGACACTTAGAGAGACCGAAGGGCTAGATATTAGTGAAGCACATGCTATGATCTTGAGAATTGGCAACTACGCAGATCAATATGATGACGAGCTAAAGAATAAATATCCTGAATGGCATCAAACAACTTTTGATTCTTCACAGATCAATCCAAATTAAGGAAAATTGTTGTTCTTGTTCAAATGAAAAAGCGGATGCTGACTCCTCAGCATCCGCTTTTTTATTTTTCCTTCTAACAATAGCAGTAGGCTAGGGCTTAGCTGCAGGTTGTTTGGGGAAATAAACGGTAATGGATTGGTTCACGGTAACTTCTGCCGTTCTTAAACCGTTCCATGCCATTAGATCTTCGATACTACAGTTGAAAAGCATTGCAAGGGTTTCGATTCGATCTCCTGCTACAACTTTATAGGTACTTTTGAAAGTTCCTTCAGGCATTGTAGCTTTTGTACTCTCAATTCCTTTCTCCTCTAAGAATCGTTGGAAAGCATCGCTCGCACTTGCTGGTAATGACAATAAGTTTCCTGCTTTACTCTTAGGAACGTAGTTATTGACATAACCAGGATTCAATTTCTTTACCTCTGCAAAGTTCAGCCCGCACTTCTGAGATACATCGTATAAGCGAATGTAATCGTACACTCGATGCACTTCAGTATTCTGCAGATCGTAGGATGGGTATCTAGGAGTAAGTCCGTGATCTTCGTGATGCTTTACCAGATAAGTGGCAGCAATAAAACGAGGAACATACTTTCTAGATTCCGCAGGCAGGTAAGGAATTAGATCCCAATAATTGTTACAGCGTGCTTGCTTGATCGCTTTCTGAACACGACCAGCACCACAGTTGTAAGCAGCCATTACCAGAGCCCAATCTTGGAATTCTCTGTACAAGTAAGCCAATAGCTTCACTGCAGCTTCTGTAGCTTCATGTGGATTCAATCGCTCATCCACTTGGTTATTGATCGAAAGATCGAAGTAACGGGCGGTAACAGGAACGAATTGCCATAGGCCGGCAGCACCTGCATGCGATTTGATATCCGGAATGAGTCCAGATTCTACAATAGGAAGATACTTCAACTCTTGAGGCAGTTGATAAAGACTTAGGTAATGCTCAAAAATTGGGAAATAAATGCTGGAACGGCCTAGGATTAGTTCTGCGTCTTTGTATCCAGCGGTAGTGTAGCGCTTAATGTAGTTGTAAACGTCTACGTTGTACTTGACCTCAAAAGGGAAGTTCATTTGGTCAAGTCTCTCTGTGATCACCCCAATCGTTTCGTTATTCCAAGGCTCAACGCCTTCGTCTAACAAACCGAGGGGTAGTCCGTTAGTTTTAGTAACTGTAAATAACATTAAAGCTATTACAGCTACCTTTGTCCATGGGAATTTCATTATAAACTGGTTTTAACTCAATGGTCAACAAAAATCCTCGGGATTATTAATGTTTAAATTCTTGGGATATGTTTGAGGATCCCGCGGTTGCACACTAGGTGCTTCCGAATTTGACCTTGATTCTTAGCGTCTCATAGGGTGACCCGCTATCCGGGGTTTCTTAGCCCTCTCTTACGGCCGAACCCAAATAAAGATTCGGGCCTTTCAGAAAAAAGCCGAGGCAAAACTATATGCTTTTTCGCTCATTGTCAACGAAAAACGCACTAAGTTATCCACATTGAAGCCCAACAAGCTGTTTACAACGAATGGACAATTATGGTGAAGTCATTAAAAATGAGGGTTTTAGCCTATAAAAAACTGGCGGCCCAGCATTTTTATACCATAAATAGGGTAGAACACAAAATTTTATGCGGACTACGGATTGGAGGAAAAAAAGCTGAAAAAAAATGTTAAAATTTTCTTAAATTCCCATAGAAAGGACCAAATCCTCTGATTTTTTGACCTTTCCCTCGAATAAAAGTCACATTTCTCTGCCTTTTATTTATATGAAAAATGTAAATTAGTAGGTTTTTATTGCCTCCCACACCAATTTTGACTCAAATCCCCTTCGAATTAGAAATGTAGCGATCTTCGCTTTATTCTGAAAAGAAAATGGATCTTCCATCTGAGCAGCTTTTTTCTCGATAAGTTGATGCAAAGTCTGTTCATAATCCTCTTCTTCTATTTCTTCCATCGCCTTGCGGATACAATAATCCGTGATCTTCCTTTTCTTTAACTCCTGTTTAATTCTAGTTCTCCCCCACTTCTTAATATTGAATTTACCTCTGGCATAGGATCTTGCAAACCGCTCTTCATTCAGAAAATTATCTGTAATCAGCTCCGCCATGATTTGTTCCAAGGTATCTCCATATACTCCAAGGTCTAATAATTTGCTACGCACCTCAGCATGACAGCGATCTTGATAAGCACAATATCGTTGCAACTTCTTCAGCGCATCCACGGCACTTATGTACTTTTTAGGCTTTTGCACAGATCATTTAATATTGAGTTAGTTTAATTGTGTGTCTTTTTCATAAATTACGCGTCTAGATGAAAAAGCGTGTTGGTTTGCTTTCTCCAAATCGTCAAACCCAAGCTATTTACTCTATTTTCTACATACATCCTCAAAGTTAATTAAAACCACACATTATGAATTTGGACAGTATACTTGAAACGATCCAAGGTTTTATTGCAGAATATGCCTTAAGTGTAGTTGGCGCCATTCTAACACTGATTATCGGTTTCTGGATAGTTGGTCGGATTACCAACGTTTTAAGTAAAACACTCACTAGCAGGGGAGTGGACGAGACCATCCGCCCATTTCTTGTTTCTTTGGTAAGCGTTGGTTTAAAGGTGCTTTTGCTCCTAAGTGTAGCCAGTATGTTTGGCATCGAAACTACTTCCTTTGTTGCTATCTTCGGCGCGCTAGCCTTTGCCATTGGTATGGCACTTCAGGGTAGTCTGGGGCATTTTGCCAGCGGTGTCCTACTTCTAGTTTTCAAGCCTTACAAAGTCGGCGACTTAGTTACGATTGGTGGTGGACAGACCGGTACCGTTGAAGGCATTCAAATCTTCAACACTCTCCTACAAACCTTAGACAATAAGAGAATTATAGTTCCTAATGGAGTAGTAACGAGCAACATCATTACAAATATATCTGGCCAAGGTATTATTGGCGTTGAGCTAACTTATGGAATTGGGTACAATGATAGCATTGATAAGGCCCGAGAAGTTATCCTGCGAGTAGGGAAGGAATGTCCTCACATTTTAGATGATCCTGCACAAGGGGTGGTTGTAGCTTCTTTAGGTGATAGTTCCGTTAATCTAGCTACTCGCCCATTCTGTAATAGTGAACACTATTGGGATACTTTCTTCTACATGCAAGAGCACGTGAAGAAGGCTTTTGATGCAGAAGGAATCAGCATTCCATTCCCACAAATGGATGTGCATGTGGACCAAGCTTCTTAAGCAATGGCCGCAGGTGCAAAAAGATAAATGGTAAGTAATTATTAGGTTTCCGTCATATGCGCGATAGCGCTAACAAACCCTTTGAGCTTTGCATTCTTCATGAGTGCAAAGCTCTTCTATTTCACAAAACTACGCTCCAGTTTTGGGCTTAAAACTGTTTTCCATCCAAAGAGAATTAGCAATAATTTTGCCTTTAGCTATGGCCAAAAGCCTACATTTAAGATGTCAATTATTAGTGATCTTAAAATTAGTTGGACATGAAAAAGGCCTTTCTCTTTTTCTTTCTCATTACTTTCAATACCACTACGGGAGTTACTCAGGTTCCATTTCTTGAACTCAAGTCTAGTTTACAATCTAGCTTAGATAGTATTGTAGAGGAGCAAAACCTTCCTGGGGCAACCGCTGCTATTGTATTCGCAGACGGACAACTGATCAGTCTGGCTTCAGGCTATGCGGATAAAGAAGAGCGAATAGCGATGCCCCTAGGGGGGCAAATGCTGTTGGGGAGTGTTGGGAAAATCTTTGTCTCAGCCGTTGCGCTGCAACTGGTGGATGAAGGAAAGATTCAATTAGAAGATAAGGTCAGTAAATATTTTAAGGAGATGGACTGGTATAATGACCTCCCTAACGCTGAAGACCTCACCGTCCATTCCTTATTAAATCATACTAGCGGGCTTCCTAGATATGTCTTTGCACCAGCCTTTACCGAAGCGATCGAAAAAGACCCAATGCGAAGTTGGACTCCAGCTGAGTGCCTGGCAATTATTGCTAAAGAAGACCCCAAACACCCCGTAGGACAGGGTTGGGGATACTCTGACACCAACTACATTTTATTAGGGATGATCATCGAAAAGGTGACCCAGTCCTCTTATTACGCCCAGCTTGAAGAGCGTATTATCTCTGCTTTTCACCTTCGAGCCACTTACCCTTCCACTCAAAGAGAACTCCCCGGTATCACACAAGGATACATTGGAGAAAACAACTTTTTTAAGTTGCCCAAAAAGGTAGTTAAGGATGGCTTATACGCTATGAATCCTCAGTTTGAATGGACTGGAGGAGGTTTAGTAACCAATGTTGAAGACCTTGCCTATTTCATCAAGTGGCTCCACACAGGAAAGGTTCTAAGCACAGCTTCTTATGAATTGCTCTGCTCAGCCGTAAACTTTCGCACTGGGCAGGCTTCCGATACAGGATATGGTCTCGGAACTTTTGTTTGGTCCAATCCTAGTGGAAAGAGCTATGGACATAGTGGAATTATGCCAGGGTATTTCACCCATGTTGAATATGCTGAAAAAGGCGGATACGCAGTGGCCATCCAAGTCAATACAGACCAAAGTGGCATGAGAGCTAGCCACCAAAATGCTCAGCGGCTAGGCTTGAAAGTCGAGCAATTTTTACAAGAGCACTAGAATGCTCTAGCTGTATTTGCGGAATAGTACTTTTTCCATGTAGACTTCTGGACTTTTAAGTGGCTCAAATCCAAACTTTGCATATAATCCATGGGCATCTTGCGTGGCCAGGAACCAACGTCTAAAGCCTTGGCAAGCGGGATGAGCCAAAATAGATTCTACCAACCAGGTGCCTAGGCCTTGCCCTTGGTATTCGTCAAGAATGAACACATCAGCTAAGTACCCAAAGGTCGCAGCATCAGTAATTAATCGGGTATAACCGATCTGTTTCTCGCTGTGATATACACCAAAGCAAATGGATCCTTGTGCAGCTTGACGTACTTTCTCCATGGGGATGCCTGCTGACCAATAGGATTGTTCAGATAGGTAGTGATGTACAACCGTCAAGTCTAACTTATCGGGATTGGTGGAAATGAGATAGCCCTTATGTTCTACCTCATAATATTCTTGGGTCTTGGATAAAACAGCCATGATAATTCTTGTTCTATATAGGATAGGAATTGTTGGTAGGTATCAGTCCTGATACACCGATAAAACTTCTTGTAAAGCTTGTTGAATGATGAATAGATCTGATTCCTCCGTTTGCCAATTGGAAAAAGCGGCCCGGATACAGGGGGTTCCTTTCCAATCGGAGGGAGTCAGAAAAACCCTTCCGTCATGCGTCAAAGCTGCAAGGAAACGAGTAATTAGACTGGCCAGTTCCTCCTTTGGTGCATTCAGCGTAAAGCAAACTACATTGAAATGAACAGGAGAAAGTAGCTCGAATTGGGGTGAACGATCAATCCACTCTCCCAGTTGCTTGGCAAGCAGCACATTCCTTTCTACCAAATCCCGGAAGCCTGCCCGGCCATAGGCTTTCAAGGAAAACCAGGTAGGTAAGGCGCGGAAGCGGCGAGAATTTTCAGGCGTAAGATGTACAAAAGGTACTTCTGCTGCATTTACTTCCAGGTAACGGGCTCCACTATTTTGAAATACGGCCTGTTGCAAGTCCGGATGACGCGTCAACTGAATCGCAGAATCGTAAGGAACATTTAGCATCTTATGCAAATCAATGGTGATTGAATCTGCTGCATTGATTCCATCCATGAAGTGTGCGTATTCAGGAGAGCAAGCCGCAAACCCACCGAATGCGGCGTCTACATGTAACCAAAATGGAAATTCTGCCTTGAGTTGGCCGATGGCTACCAAGTCATCAAAGTCAACACTATTCACCGTACCCGAATTGGCGACTACTATACAAGGACGACCATTCTGGGCCTCTAAGGCTTCTCGAAGTGCTCCAATGTCAACCGCCTCTCGGCCTTCCTGTAAAGGCAAGCGCTGAACACAGGCGCGCCCCATACCCAACATCGATAGCGCTTTAAAAACACTCGAGTGCGCACAGCCACTTAGCACTGAAATGGCTCCCACACTTGCCAAACCTTCGTGACCTATATCAACCCCCAATTGCTGCCCTACCCATTGACGCCCAATGGCCAATCCGGTAAAGCTCGACATCGTTGCTCCGGAGACAAATGTACCAGCATATGCCTGATCAATACCAAACAGCGCTTTTAACCAGTTCACAGCCTGATACTCTACCTGGTTGGCTGAAGAATCTCCAGCACTAGCCACATTCTGATCAATGACGCTGGTCAGCCAATCTCCAGCAATACCGGCGGGTGTACTGCCCCCCGTGACAAAACCTAAATACCGAGGCCCAGGGCTTCCTGACAAACCAGCGCTGAACTGTTCCTGGAAAGAAGTGAGCGCGGCTAAGCTTCCTACTCCTTCCTCGGCTAGGTTATCCTCAATCGATGGTGATGTTCGAATCCCAGCTGGGCGATCAGCAAGGTTAGCTAGAAATGCTAAGGATTCCTTTAAGGTTTCTTCTAAGATTACGGGTGTCTGTGTCTTATCTCTTAATAATTGTTGCTCCATTACATCATTATTTTTCCATCTGTAGTGTTTTTCTGTGGTCAAAATTAGAGGCATTGCCTTCAACAAAACAGATTCAGTTTTTTATATTTGGACCATATCAGATTATAATCTTGTTCATCAATAATATATTGGCCTATGAAAACACCTTTTCTTATGTACCCAATCCTTATTGCTGAACAAGGCTACCTATGACCGCTTTCCTTTACGAGCGTATTGCCGAAGCTCTGGAACAAAGTATTAGACAAGGGACGCTGAAAGAAGGGGATAAGCTCCCCTCCGTCCGTCACTCCAGCAAACAGAGAGGAGTGAGTCCTTCCACCATATTCCAAGCCTATTATCTTCTAGAAGCAAAGGGCCTAATTGAAGCTCGATCTAAATCTGGCTACTATGTAACCTTTGCCGTCACCAAATCCTCTAGGCCCACTTACCAGATAGAGAAACAATCACACCCCACCCCCAAACAACTAGATAGTGTCTCCATTATTGAAGAAATGGAAGAACTTAGAGATAGCTCTACGCTAATTCGCTTGTCCAGTGCTTATCCTGCACCAGATCTGTTGCCCACTGCAAAGATTCAGAAAGCCATTATTGAGGCCACCCGAATGAATAAGGGACAACTTTTACCTTACGCACTACCACAAGGTAATAAAGCCCTGCGAAGCATCATCGGAAAACAACTCCTGGAATGGGGCGACTACTATACGCCAGATGAAATGATCATTACTACGGGCTGTATGGAAGCACTAAATTTATGTCTTAGAGCTGTGGCAAGACCGGGAGATATTATAGCTATGGATCAACTAACCTACTTCGGGATTGCTCAAATGGTTGAAAACCTTAGTTTGCAGGTTATAGCTATTCCTATACATGATGAAAACGGATTAGATATAGATTTCCTGGAAAAAGCCTTCCAGTCTTTTTCGGTCAAGGTATGCCTTTCTGTAACCAATTTTAGCAATCCTACGGGAGCAGTTATTCCTACAGGACAGAAGCAGCGACTGGTCAAGCTATTGCATCAATACCAAATCCCGCTAATCGAGGACGATATCTATGGAGACCTCTATTTTGACACTACCCGCCCAAGTACCTGCAAACAATTTGATGAGGAAGGTTGGGTAATGTATTGTTCCTCTTTCTCCAAAACGCTAGCCCCGGGATTTAGGGTAGGATACTGCCTTCCCGGGAGGTTCCTCTCCGCCGTACTACAACAAAAAAGAATTCATTCCATCAGTACAGATAGCTTAGCCCAATTATCTCTATTACATTTCCTTCAAAAGGGCCGATACAGTTTTTTCCTTCGAAAACTACGTACCGCTCTGCATAAACAATCACTACAATATGCACAGGCCATAAGAATGCACTTCCCTAAGGAAGTCAGCTTTCTGATGCCGCAAGGGGGGATGGTGTTATGGCTGAGTTTTCCTGCCAGGTTTGATGGATATCAACTTTTTAGAGCGGCCAAAGAACAGGACATTGGGATTTCTCCAGGCCAAGTGTTCGCAGTAGAAGGATCTTACAAAAATTATATTCGTCTCAGCTTTAGTCACCCTTATGACGAGAAAGTAGAAACTGGGTTGAAACAGCTAGGTCAGTTAGCAAAAAAACTCCTACATTGATGCGTCAATAGCAACCTTTAATTACCCAGTATGCGTATAAAAGTAGTGGCTTTACTCCTGGCTATCGCCGTAGTAGCCTGCCAACGTAAGATCAGTACCCTTCCAAATCTTCAACTTCCTGAGACCTTTAAAAACGTTAAGATTGACGGTGGAGGGATCAGCCTTGATGGAGGCCCCTGCGAACCTAGTATTGCCATTAATCCTACAAACATCGACAATATAGTTGCTGGCGCCATACTAAATCGGGCCTATCATTCTATGGACGGTGGGAAGACATGGACTACTCAAAAATTAACCTCTTCATTTGGTGTTTTCGGCGATCCGGTGATCACTCCAGATTTTAAAGGGAACTTCTTCTATTCACATCTGTCTGACCCGACGGGTAAGGGTTGGCGCGACAATCAAATACTCGATCGCATTGTAATACAAAAATCTAGTGATGGAGGAAAAACCTGGAATGACGGGAGTTATACGGGCTTACGACATCCGAAGGACCAGGATAAGCAATGGCTGGCGGTGCATCCAGAAAACAACACGCTCTACATCTCTTGGACAGAATTTGATCAATATGGCAGTAAAAGTGAAAAAGATAAATCCCGAATTCTCTTTTCCCAATCTGCAGACGAAGGAAAAACCTGGGCTGAACCGATTCAAATCAATGAACTAGAGGGGGATTGCATTGACGATGATCAAACCCCAGAGGGCGCTGTTCCCGCCGTTGGACTTGATGGCAATTTATACATTGCCTGGTCCTATGATGAAAAGATTTATTTGGACAAGTCTGTTGACGGCGGAAAAACTTGGTTAGATAAAGATATTGTTGTCAGTGACCAGCCAGGTGGTTGGACCTTCTCCATTCCTGGCATCTTTCGGGCCAACGGCCTACCCATCACTGCCATAGATAATAGCCCAGGCCCCAATCGGGGTACGCTTTATGTCAATTGGTGTGATCAAAGAAATGGGGAAGCCGATACCGATGTATGGCTAGCAAAGTCCTCCGATCAGGGAAAGACATGGTCAGCGCCTATAAGAGTCAATGACGATGCCCCTGGAAAACAACAATTCTTTACCTGGATGGACATCGATCAAACGACCGGTGACCTATACTTTGTTTTCTATGATCGTCGAGCTTACGAGGGTAATCAAACTGATGTTTATATTGCTTATAGTACCGATGGAGGAAAGACCTTTATCAATGAAAAGGTAAGCGAAACGCCGTTCACTCCCAGTCCAAATGCATTCTTCGGAGATTACAACAATATCAGTGCCCATGACGGCCGAGTACGCCCAATTTGGACCCGCGCTGATGGTGTCAATCTTAGTGTTTGGACAGCCTTGGTCGATATGGAAAGAAAAAAATAAGTCCTGGGCTCAGAATAGTAACTTGGCACTAACAGCGGCCTTAGTCAATCGGCTTTTTCATGATCCACATGGCAGCTAAATCCTCCGTTTTCATCGGTAGAATATCAAAATGGTATGGACTGACAATCTGGAATCCCTTTTTCTCATAAAAGGCGATGGAATCCTTGCTACTTTGCATCACCTCAAGCCATAAATAGCTACACTTCGATACGCTGGCCAGTTCCTCGGCTTTGGCCATTAGCATGGAGCCGATACCTTGCCCTGCAAACTCCGATAGCATATAGATACGATGGATGTAAAAACCGCAAGGTTCGCCGTTCCAATTCTTTTGAGTTTGAGTCACGAGATACCCGGCTATTTCTTCTTGCGCACAAGCCAAGTGAACGAAACGATCAGGAGCTTCCACAAAGCCATAAAAGGTATCTAGATCGTAGTACTGCTCCAGATAAGTTTGTAATCCCTTGGGGGTCCAGAGGTAAGGAAAGTGTTGATGATAGGAGCGCACGGCCATGTTTTGCAATGCCGGAACATCAGTACTAGTTGCCAAACGCAATTCAATTTTCATAGATAAAAGCTATTTTCGGCAAGTTAGGAATGAGGCACAAATAAAAAATACAATTACGATTC
>ENA-UENT01000503-UENT01000503.1-marine-metagenome-genome-assembly--contig:-NODE-503-length-22810-cov-8.104140_pt1 | contig 22810 bp, 5 predicted proteins | sample MGYA00237879_ERZ529330 | MGnify/ENA primary metagenome ERZ529330 (study PRJEB26372, sample SAMN05368345) | marine metagenome | biome: cultured habitat; feature: ocean water; material: water; isolation... | reverse complement strand
CTGTGGCAAACCACTTAATCGTCAGTATAACTCAATACACACCATGCCTGGATTGGAAGACTACCTTTCGGTATCGTCCTCCGGTGGTGGAAGTTTAAAGGCCCTCCTGAAAGGGCGAATGCACTGATTGGGAAAATCCTCAAACAATTCGTTCGAGATGGATAGGATGGATTTGACCATTGTTAAACTTTTTTGGTTTAAAAATGGCGCTGTTACTAAGGAAGGAAATGCTTGTTTTTGTACGAACAAATGCGTACTTTTGCTTTACCTAATATTTAATTTAAGCGGTGTCCTTCCTTGGGGCAGCGCTTTTTTTATGCGGTCTCCGCCGCTTGTTTAATGTACTTTTCTACTTCGCTCTTCTTAAAGTAAATTCTTCCACCGAATTTGTGAGCGATTATTTTTCCTCGCTTTCTTTCCCGATACAGATGGAACCGGTCTACATTGACACCTTCCGGCATCATTTTAACTGCTTCGTCAACTGTCAGGAAAACATCTTGATTACGCATCATTTGTTAAATTTTACGTATTAGTTTTCAAAAAAATTGTCTGACAGGTGCAAGATTTACATTTTTTAGGAAATGAACAAGTTTTATTGCGTAATTTTTTCTTTCGTGTAGGATTCTAAGCCAATTTCGGCTTCCAGCCCCGCCGATTCAGGGTTCGGCAACGGAGGTTGTGAAGCCCGCCGAGACAGCCAAACGAAAGCACCAAGCATCCTAATCGGGACAACTCAGCACGGGAAGGGATAAAGTTCTGACATTTATCATTGTCTAAATGCAGGCTTTTGTATTTCTTCGCATCATCAAACCCTGGTAAAGGCTATTTCTGGTTAAGCATCTATGCACTTGCTCCCCATTTTATTGTTGCTTCCCGGCTCATTATCCTTCACCAAATAGGCGGGTATATTGCCTTTTATGGCGCTTCAGGTCAGCCATTAAGGCTAAAATGCGGTCGGGTACTTCAAAGGTCCGGCTATTACCGAAGCTCAAACAAAAACACGAAAAGCGACGATAATAATGACATCATTTCCATCAGCCGCAGCTACTATCACTTCTCACTTGATCATACTGAGTGGGCTACTTTGGCTACCTACCCACCTGTCTGCGCGGACTCCATCCAAAATCGAAAATACAGCGCCCTTCATCACCACCTGGAAGACGGACAACCCCGGCGTTTCCTGCTCCAGCTGTATTACTATACCTACCACAGGCAGCGGTTACAACTACGATGTAGATTGGGAGAATGATGGGGTGTACGATGACTTTGGGGTTTCCGGGGATATTACACATGATTATGAAACCCCTGGTACTTATCAGGTGGCGATTCGGGGGGAGTTCCCGCAAATTCTCTTTGGTAGCCTTGGATTGACTGATGCCAAAAAAGTCCTTTCCATTGATCAGTGGGGTGATATTTCATGGAGTAGTATGGGCTCTGCCTTTACCGGTTGTTCTAACCTCACTGGACAAGCGACTGATGCACCAGATTTATCCGGTGTGACTGACATGGGTTACATGTTTTCTTATGCAGAAATATTTAATCAAGACATAGGGAATTGGGATGTCAGTAGCGTGACTGATATGAGTGGTATGTTTAGTAACGCCAACTCGTTTAATCAAGATATAGGAGACTGGAATGTCAGCAGCGTGACTGATATGAGTGGTATGTTTCGTAACGCCAATTCGTTTAATCAAGATATAGGGAACTGGGATGTTGGCAGCGTGACTGATATGAGTAGTATGTTCTATGGGGATTCCGAAATGTCCTTTAATGGGGATATAGGGAGTTGGGATGTTAAAAACGTCACGAATATGCATGGGATGTTTATACGTGCAAAATCCTTCAATCAAGATATAGGGAACTGGAATGTCATTAGTGTGACTAGAATGATTGCTATGTTTTTCGAAGCTACCTCCTTTAATCAAAATATAGGGAATTGGGACGTAAGTAGTGTGACAGATATGCATAATATGTTAAGTTATTCCGGACTCTCCAGAGCAAACTATGACAATACCTTAATCGGCTGGACCAGCCAAAACGTTCAGGATAGCGTGCGGCTTGGCGCAATTGGCTTGATATACTGCGCCGGAGAAAATGCAAGAACTGAACTCATTAACAACCACAACTGGATCATCTCAGGAGATGAACTAAACTGCTCCCTAATATCAGGCTGCACCGACCCTACCGCCCATAACTACAACCCCGATGCCGCAGAAGATGACGGCTCCTGCGAAAACTGCGACGATGGCATACAAAACGGAGATGAAACCGGAATCGACTGCGGCGGAGCGCTATGTGGTCCCTGCTTGCCCTTCATCACCACCTGGAAGACGGACAACCCCGGCGTTTCCTGCTCCAGCTGTATTACTATACCTACCACAGGCAGCGGTTACAACTACGATGTAGATTGGGAGAATGATGGGGTGTACGATGACTTTGGAGTTTCCGGGAATATCACGCATGATTATGGTACACCGGGTACGTATCAGGTGGCGATACGGGGGGAGTTCCCGAGGATTTATTTTAATGAAGACATCTTCAATAATGGCACAACAAGTGATGCAGAAAAAATCCTCTCCATCGATCAATGGGGGGATATTGCATGGAGCAGTATGAACTCTGCTTTTCAAGGTTGTACTAACCTTGCCGGGCAGGCAATCGATGTCCCGGACTTATCTAGCGTCACGGATATGTCGAGCATGTTCAGTTTTGCAAATTCCTTCAATCAAGATATTGGAGGATGGGACGTCAGCAGTGTGACCAATATGCAAACGATGTTCAGTTTCGCGGATTCCTTCAATCAAGATATTGGTGCATGGGACGTCAGCAGTGTGACCGATATAGGGAGCATGTTCCGTGAAGCATCGTCCTTCAATCAAGATATTGGTGCGTGGGACGTTAGCAGTGTGACCAATATGGAGTTTATGTTTGTTAACGCAGAATCCTTCAATCAAGATATTGGTGCATGGGACGTTAACAGTGTGACCAATATGGGGGGTATGCTAAGTAATAGCGGGCTTTCCAGAATAAATTACGACAGCACCCTAATCGGTTGGGCCAACCAAAACGTACAGGATAGTGTAGGGCTTGGCACAAATGGCCTTCTCTACTGCGCCGGAGAAAATGCGAGAAATACCCTAATCAATGATTACAATTGGGTCATCTTCGGAGATGCCTTAGATTGCTCCCCAATCAACGGTTGTACGACACCAACCGCGTTTCTCACCGCAGAAATCTGTGAGGGTGGGACTTACTTTTTTCAGGGCGAACCAATCAGTCAGCCCGGCCAATATGAGGCCACGCTGGTCAATGCAGAAGGCTGCGACAGCACCGTCATCCTCAACCTAAGCGTCCTGCCTAAAATCCCGGAATATTTTGATACAACGGCGCTAAGTTTTTCTTCCTGCCAAACCGTAGAAGGGGAAGGACTGTATGATCTGGCAGGGATTTTGTCGGGCGTGCCGGATGGGTATAACGGATTATTCTATTCTGCTCAGGACACCACTGCATTAATTGTCAACCCGGGAGCCTATTATAGTGAGCCGGGAATCGTATACCTGAGGTTCTTTTCCGGTACAGACTGCTCTTCCGGTTTCATTCCTATAGAATTAGAGCTGGAAGACGGGCTTTTGCCACCGGTCAACTGCGCGGGCACCACCTGCGCCGGAGAAATCGGCGTGTATACCACTTCTGCCGCTTCCGACTGTCAGCCCTATCTGTGGGAAGTCAACGGGCTGGGTGAAATCCTCAATGGCGGGTCTCCCACCGATAGCTTCATTGTGGTGCAATGGCATACTGCGGGTGAAGGAGCACTGGCCCTTTCCCTGGGCGGGTGCCCCGATGCCGGGTACTGCCAGGCCACTTACCGGCAGGTCATCCCGATTATTGGTGATGCTGCGGGAATTGAAGGGCCGGAGGTCGTTTGTAACGGCACTGTGGGCAATTACAGTATTCCTCAATTTGAAGGGACTGCGATCCAATGGTCGGTCTCTCCCGGCGGGCAAATCATAGCCGGGCAGGGCACCCCCAATGTTTTGGTACGATGGGAGGCCTATGATTACGGTAGTCAGCAATCGGTAGGGGTCAGCTATGAGAACTGCGTATTGGGGTGCAGTACCTCGTCTTCCCTTGATGTCACCTTACTGCAGGGGCTAGCTATTTCCGGGCCGCCTGCGCTTTGCCGGAATGATTCCATAGATATGACCATCTATGATATCGGGGCAGGCACACCGGTACCGGCAACCTGGTTTTTAAAAGATACATCTGATGCGGTTGTGGGGCAATGGCTTGCTCCGGTAAGCCACCTGGATACGCCTTTCGATTTTCCTCCCGGAGCCTACGAGCTGCTGGGGATCACAACAGAAGGGGGCGCTTTCTGTGCAGATACGGTTAGTAAGAGCATAGAAATATACGCCATTCCACCCGCCCCTCTGGGCATAGAAGAAGACCTGGCCGTATGCAGCGGCAGCCACGATGTGATCACCGTAGTGCCGGCTGCTGATCAGTTCGACACACGATGGGCAATTTATGATGGTACTGGCGCAGTCAGGTACGGCAATCAGGTCAACCATGAGTGGGGCAACGAAACACCTTACAGCCTTGAGATCCGGCATATCAGCCCGGGCGGGCAGCAGTGTCTTTCTCCTCCGCTCCTGATTGAGTTAGAGGAAGTGCCCTCAGCTACTGTTTATGGGACTGAAACCCATTGTACAGGCGACACCAGTGTGTACCGGGTGGAGAATAGCCACCCCAATGGCAACTGGGATATTGCTCCGGCAAATTCAGCTGTGGTACTGTCCACTTCGCAAGACTCCATCGTAGTCGAGTGGACAAAATCGGGAGAGGCAATCGTAGCCTACTCCTCCTGTAGCAAAGCAGACTCTCTGGAGGTCCTGGTCAGCGGCGTGGATGCCATCGGGCTCCTCCCATTAGACACCCTTTGTCCTCAGGAGCCCGTCAACATCGAATTTACGCAAGCCTATGCCGCTTACGAATGGTACAATACCTCAGACAGCCTGATCAGCACCTCACCCGCTCCGGTGCTCGACACCGGGCTCTACTGGCTAAGTGTGGAAAACGAATATGGGTGTTCCCGGGATACCTTTGTAGGGGTTTTCCGGCACCCCGAAAGGGCGGTCCCCATTTGGGACAGTGAATCTGATTTTTGTGCCAATAGTACTGACACTCTCTTTACCAATGATGCCGTAAATATTGTCAATTACCAGTGGCTACGGAATGGCACGCCAATTGGGCAGAATCAGCCTTTTTTAGTTATTGGGCAGGAAGGCAGTTATCGGGTAGAAGTAACCACCCGGGACAGCTGCCAGTTTGTATCGGATACCCGGTCCTTTTCCTGTGGCGGAGGTGGTACCAGCTACAATTGTTTCAATCAAGGGCTCAGCTTCACTGCCGAGCGCCTGCCCAACTGCTCAGCGTACCGGGTCTACGCGAATTTTGATACTATTCCCATTGATTTTGAATGGAGCGTGGAGGATTTTACTGGCAATGATGCCGGTTTTACCTCAAGTGCGGATACCCTGCTGATCGACATTGAAGAGGGCGCCCTGTGGCGGGTCACCCTAAGTGCCAATTTTTATGACCCTGCTTACCCCGATAGCATTTGGCTGCGTTGTGCGCGGCAGATCATCGGGCACCCGGTGAAGGCAAATTTCGCCGTCACCCAAGGGTGCGAGGGAGAACCATTGGCATTCTACAATACCTCCCATAAGCTCCCTGGGCTTAACAGCGATATTGCCTGGTCCTGGGTATTTGGAGATGGGCAGACTGCCGGTAATGCAACAGAAGAGTCGCCCTTCCATACTTACACCGAGGCGGACACCTTTTCCGTTACGCTGCTGGCCACGCTGGGGGCCTGTTCCTCTTCTTTTACTCGCGATGTGGTAGTCAACTCTGCAACAACGGCTGGCTTTGAGCTGCCTTCGGAAAATTGCCCGGGCGTACCGCTTGCCCTGGAAGCCGAACTGCCTGCCGATAATAGCGTAGGCATTAGCTATACCTGGCAGCAATCGGGCCTGGCCCCAGGAACACTACAAGGCTCGCCTGTCTCTACAGTTCTTGCGCCCCTTGATGACGCTACGATAACCCTGGTAACTATCAATCAATTTGGGTGCCGGGATACGTTACAGCGTTCCATTACGGCACCAGATACCCTGGGAGGAGCGATAATAGCGTTCCCCGACTTGCCAGCCTGTGAGGTAGATACGGTCACCCTAACGGCTCCTCCCGGCGGGCAGAGCTGGTCCTGGAGCAATGGAGCGTCCACAGCGGAAATCTCGACCACTATACGTGGGCCCTATACCGTAGCCGTTACGGACAGCAATAGCTGCACTTACACCTTCGGCCCCATCAACACCGACTTCGATGAGCTGCCCTTCTTCCCGGTCCGCGCCATCCTCTACGATGAGAATGGGGACATTGAAGGCTACGCCTACGATAGCCTGACGGTCTGCGAAGGGGAGGACGTATACCTGGAGGCGCTTTCTGAGCCTCCCTTCGATATCGAGTGGAGCAACGGGAATAACAATGATCAGATTGAGTTTTCGGACGACCGGGGCAATCAGCTGGCAAGCGGCGTGCATGATATCTTTATTACGGTGGGCTCCCCCTACAGCGACTGCCGGGACACGGTGCCCATCCGCATTATCGTCAATGCGCCGCCCCCGGCACCGGAACTGCAAAGCGACACCCCGGGCCCGTTGTGCGAAGGTACGCCCTACACCCTGTCCGTATCCAATCCGGTGCCGGGCATCACGTACACCTGGCCCAATGATTCGGTAGGGACAAGTTTCACCACTTCAGAAGCCGATGCTTACGTAGTGACCGCCATGGACAGCATCGGCTGTACTTCCACCGGTGATACCCTGCGGGTACACGCCGCGCCTAATACCGGGCAGGTCGCATCGGGCTGCCTGACCCGCTGCCGCCCGGATACGCTCTGCTTCCCCGGTTTGGAAGGGGCGACTACGTTTGCCTGGTACTTCAATGGAGAGCCCTTTTCGGCCGACAGCCTGCTGATGGCCACCGAAAGCGGCACCTACCAGTTTTATGCGGAGAATGATTTTGGCTGCTCCGATATTAGTGAGCCGCTGGACCTCACGCTCTACGATGGGGTAGGCACCATCACCGGAGAAGTTATCCTGGACCTGAATGAAAACGGCATTGCTGATGCAGCCGACAGCCTGCTGAACGGAGTGGGCATTGACTGGTCGAGCCCGCAGTGGGGCAATGGTGCAGATACGACAAATGGGAATGGGTTCATTATTCTTCCTTTCATCCCGGCTGGCGAATACCAATTGGTACTGGATGAAAGCTCGCTGGATTTTTCAGTGATCAATGGCACGACGACCGCCTTTGATACGACAATTACGGGCTGTGACAATACCTACAGCTTTACCTGGCTGCTTACCCCTCCGGCATGCGTCAATACAACTGATACCTTACAGGTGGTACAATGCGCGGAAGAGCCGTTTGTCTTCAATGGTGTTTCGTATCATGCAGACACGACTATCGTTTCAGAAAATCAAACGTTAGCAGGCTGTGATTCAACTGTGGTAGCGCAAATCAGCTTTTTGCCTTTTCCCGCCCGCTCATTGGATACTACGCTATGCCAGGGCGAGGCTTTAGAGTGGATTGGGAACACTTATACAGCTGCGGGCGCTTATACGGATACCTTAGTATTGCCTAATGCCTGCGATACCATTTGGTCCATCAACCTGGCTTTCATTGAGCCTGACACCGTCCTCCGGGAGCTCATTTCCTGCGATGGCGGGCCTGTTCAATTTGGAGAGGTCTGGATAGCACCCGGTGATACAGTGCTCGTTGCTCAAAATAGTTTTGCCTGTGATACCTTGTATGAGGTAAGGGTAAACACAGCAACGGTACCGGAGATTTCAGTAACAGCCCAGCCCACCTGCACTGGCCAGCAAACGGGAGAGATCACCGTATCGGTCAATGGCATTGATGCTCCGCAGTATTCGATTGACAGCATCAATTTCCAGTCGACACCAGGCTTTAATGAGCTGCCAGCTGGATTCAATTCCGTGTACGTCAGGGGCAGCGAAGGCTGTGTGTTCCCGGAGCCGTTTTTCATTGACACCATCCCTGTCCTTACCGCCTGGACAGATACTTTTTCTATAGATTGCCCCGGTGACTTAGTTACCATTTATCCGGCCTATCAAATCACTGATAGCAGCTGGGTGGACATTATCTGGGAAGAGGGACAGAGTACAACTGAATTAGAAGTAGAAGGCAGTGGCACCTATCCCGTAATCGTAACTAATGGTTGCGAGTACTTTGATCTGGTTATAGAAGTAGGCCCCGCTATCGTTTGGGAGCAAGCAGCAATTTTCGAAGAAGACACCCTGCCTGGCTGCCTTGATTCTGTTACGTTGTATGCTAATTTACCTATAGGGGCATTGGGCCTATGGGAAACAGACCCCGCATCAATAATTACTTCACCTACTACACCAGCCACAACAATAATCTGGGGAGGCGCTGGAGCTGGCTGGGCAACCTGGTCTTTATCAAGAGGGGACTGTCCAATGTATAGTCAGGATACCGTATGGTTTGCAGCCCCATCAGATTTCATAGCGTATGATGATCAGTTGGACATACCACTTGACAGCACGGAAATGGCCATTAATATCCTCGAAAATGATGAGCTGCCTGGGGAGCCTTATGCGGTATCTATTGTGGATAGCACCTTTGCGGACTACATATCCTTATCGAATAACGGGCAATTCATTGTTTCTGTCTCAACAGGGCTGCCTGCTATGCTAGAAGTTCCATACCAAATCTGTTTAATGGACTGCCCGGACATCTGCTCCGAAGCAACTATCCGCATCTCCGTTGAAGAGGCATCGGACGAATACGAAGTTTGGAATGGATTTTCACCAAATGGAGATGGCATCAACGAAACCCTGGTATTTGACCAACTGGAAGACTCCCCGGATAAATATCCAGAAAATGAGCTGATCGTCTTTAACCGCTGGGGCGATATCGTCTACCGCGCTAGTCCATACCAAAATGACTGGACAGGCACCAATCAAAAAGGAGGCAATTTATCGGACGGGACTTATTATTACATTTTACGCCTGGATATTGGTGATGGAGAGATTATAAAGGGGGATGTGACGATTCTCAGATAGAAAGGGAGAGGATTACGAAGCGGGGCCCTGGGTAAAGGATTAATGATTTAGAAGTACCAATTTATCACTTTTCTCAATCCCCCCCCCTTTTACTCTGTATTCAATTTTTTTCTTGGATGCTCTTGGTCTGCTCCGAAATCAGCTCTTTTGTCCGCTCCAGATAAAATTCTTTTGGCTGACTGGGAGGGACTAGTGATATATACCTGGAAAAATAATTTGATAATTCTATTTTCAATTCCCTTTCGGAATCGAACAAGTATTCGCTATCAAGAAAGCTACGTAGCCTTTCAAAATATTCCTCATTATTAAGCCAATCAACCAAAGGATGATATCCAACTTGAGATGCTGCTAATATCAGGAAAAGTTCAATGTCTGTAATTAAAGAAGAAGGTAGCGAGTTGTGAAAATCAGCATACCTATTCGAAAAAAACCAATCTATGGCTGCAAGTACAGTAGGGTTCCTACCAAGAGGCGAACTTCCGGATAGCTCCATATATTCGCCTTCCGCGGTATAAAGTTCTACTAAATCAGGCGAAAAGAAAGATTCTATGCTTTTAGAAATATTCTCCTGAAAATGATCGCCAATAGGTTGGTAATATGATTGTAGGCGCTTACCCAACCCCTTCAAGCTAAACGTAGACCTGGCAGCCTCAAGTCTTGCAATTTTTTCAAGATTTGACCCGAAATGTGGTAAAAGAGATAATGCAAAAGAATCGACATTACCCTCGTAATTCCCAGTACTACTATTGGATTTTATTGGTGCCTCTCCTAAATAGATAGGAATTACATCGTTAAAAAATTTCTCCGGTAGATAAATTGGTTCTGGTGGACCATGTAGCTTATCGTAACTGAGATAGTAACAATGAGGATCAAATACAGGTACTTTGGTATTCTTATAGTCATAGTTGACTTGAGCATAAAGAGCGTAGATTTCTTTTCCTTTGGTACGAATGGGCTTTACGCTTTTGTTCAAGAAAAAGCGAATACTAAAAGCTTTCCCGGCAATCGACTTACCCATGGTTTTCTCAAATTTATTTCCAGATCCGGCATTTTAGAAAATGGAGAGAAAGCAAATACTTTTTTCTCCCGAATTCTACGCCAAAACACATCATCCTGCTCAGTCTGTTATCAAGCTAAAAAGCCCTGCATTCCAGGAATACAGGGCTTCGTTAGCGTTTCAAGGGGTACTATGGTTAGTACCCTGTGGTACCCGGAGCGGGGTATGTTCATGGGGCTTTAAGTGGCTAGATTTCAGGTTTTTAGGACTGCTTAGGTTTTGATTTTAGAAGATGGGGAGAAAAAAGGGTGGGAAACTATTAAAATTCTCAATTTGGCATTTGCTCCAAACGCACCTTATGCATTTTAGCTATAGCGCTTAGGACGTACCCCGTGTCTTTTCTTCCAGAACTTCATTATGGCCTTGAGCTCACTGAGCATAGCTTCGAAAAACTGGTAAGTGTCCTGCTGTACTTGGTCTGCATAGAAAGCCAGTATTTTTAGTCAGACGAAGATAATGCATGGGGGGGGGTAACAGGAGCTAGCCACCGAGGGCTTTTAGAAGGCCTTTCTGATAGCGCTCGCTCAAGGGTAAAGAAAGACCATCCATCTTAAGCAGGAATTCCTTTAGGTCAATCGAACGAAGATGCTTAATGGATACGAAGTATTGCTTGTGCACACGAGCGAAACGGTTCTCCGGCAAAAGAGTTAGAAAACTTTTAATTGAGGAACGGATTAGAAAAAAATCTGAAGGGGAGATATAAATACGTAGATAATTACCTTCTGATTTTCCATATACAATGTCATTAATCAATACCTTATGTAAGGTCTGATCTTGTTTGAGAATGAGCGTTTCTCTCTGAGAAACGTGGGGGACTGCGCTGAACTGCTCTTGGTTAAGACCGGAAATGACGCGCTCTATAGTAGACTGCAAAGTAACCGGATGTACAGGTTTTACCAGATATCCGGCAGTATGCGGGAGGTTTTTTGCCCGTTTGTAGAACTCTTCTCCAGATACGGTGATAAATAAGATGGGGATATTCATGTCTACCACCTTTTCAGCGACATCTATTCCCAGTAGCTCCCCTTTCAGATGCATATCCATCAAAATGAAATCAGGAGGGAGTTTGGATATTCGAAGCAAAGCCCGCTCTCCATCTTCTATATGGGCAATATTGTTATAACCTAAATCTTTGAACAGTATCTCCAGCTCAAGGGCGAAAGAATAGTTATCTTCAATAATCAAAATTTCAAGACTACTGCCTGGCATATTTGTTATACTGGATTGAGCTAAATTATTTTTCAGGGATGAAGTTTACAGGCATGAAGACCTGGACAACCACAATCCTTTTAAAAAGCGTAAGGCTTTCATGTCAAACTTTCCTTAGGCAAATATACGAATGATAAGTTTTAACAAACTTCTGTTTTCACGCTAACAAAAAGCTTTTCTCCCTGAATGGAGGTTAACTAATGGAGGTAAAAAGTCATCACACCATATCAGGTGGTTATCACAGCATAGCCCTTTGTACTCACAAAACATCGCTTAGTAAAAGTTCCTATTGCTATAATTGAGGCGATCATAACTAATAGCAATCATAAAAATCTGAAAAAATCTCATGGAAAGCCCATCTCATCGCCTTACCTGCCGGCTTATTGCCCGTCCTTATATTATTGACTTCTCAAAGTTACTCTTTATAGGACTATTTTTCTTTTCCGCCTTGCAGTTGAGTAATGCACAAGCTCCTGATGGCATACGCTATCAGGGGATTGTCAGGGATCTGGACAACCAGCTGTTGACGAACCAGGATGTTGGAATACAAATCACAATACTTCAGGGCAGTGAAAATGGCACCAACGTCTATCGGGAAACTCATACTACTACGACAAATAGTGCCGGAGTTTTTAGTATCAAAGCTGGTGCAGGCACTGTAAACGACGGCAGCTTTACAGCTATAAACTGGGGTGCCGGTCCCTACTTCATCCAGCAAGCTATTGACCCGGCTGGCGGAACTAATTATACAATTTCCGGGACGACAGAGATTTTGAGTGTCCCCTATGCCTTGTATGCCGATAAATCTGGCAAGTCGACTTCTGCTGAAACAGCCGACATTGCGGAGGATCTCTCTGAAGCAGCCCGAGGCTTCCTTTCTTTACCAGTGGGGGCCATCATACCCTATGCAGGTACGACTCTACCGAATGAAGATTGGCTATGGTGTGACGGAGCAGCGTATCAAGCGAGTGTCTATGAAGAATTGGGTTCGGTCTTAGGTAACGCCTATGGGACCGAAGGAGGGGGCTTTTTCCGGGTGCCCGATCTGCGCGGGCGAGGCATGGTTGGTACCTACTCCAATACCACAAACGATACCACCCGTGTAGCTGTGGCGCTGGGGGGCTCCGGGGGAAAGGTACAGCATACCTTACAGGAGTCCGAGCTGCCGGCACATGAGCATGGGATTAGTGAGGATGTGCATGATCATTATTTAGCTTATGATGGAAATGATACTGCACCATTCAATGCATTGAGTGAGAATTTCCCAACAGTGTACAGGAGGTCTCAGATATTGTCATCTGAAGAATATCAATTAAGCGGTACTACCTTACCAGCAGATGTAGGTAAAACCAGCCCCTACACCCACGCTCACGGCGGTGCCACTGCCCCCACTGGCGGCAATATGCCTCACCCCACGCTCGACCCCTACTTGGGGATTAACTTTATCATTAAAGCCCGCTAGGCAAGAAGGTGTTCTCAAGCATTCCCAACTCATTATTCTGACAAAAAGATACATCATGCGTCCCTTTTCTATATACGGATGGCTATTGGTAATCTGCTGCCTGAGCGTGGTTGCCACGCAGGCTCAATCTGATACCAATTTTACAGGTACTAACCCTTCCTACTGGTCGGACTCTGCAGACACTCTGGAGGCGGAAGCCACATTGGGAGAAGTGTTTCTCAGTACGCTTGAAGGCTGCGGAGGCAAGGTACAGGTAGGTATGATACAGCCCGGGCTTCCGCTGCTCAACCGGGAAAGTGTACTGCGCGCTACGGATACCTCAGATGCGTATATAACCCTATCCTGGAGTTTACTGGAAGAGTGTTTCAGAGATAAATCGGATAAATGCAAGCTTTACCCGGATGGGGTATTGGTTGAGCTTCTCGCAGAGGGAGAGCGTATTTATTCTGACGTCATTTTCGATGCTAACGGTTTGCTTACGGATAGTTACCGCCACTTTGTAGGGCCGGATAGTACGGTGAGCTACACCCTAAATCTTTTTGTCAGGGGCAGTGGGATGATGGCATGTAACAGTCTCCTGGCAGTGGGCAGTACGACTCCTTTCAAGCCGCCGGTTAGTCTGGCTGCCTCAGATGGTACTTTCCCCGGCGAGGTACAGATAAGCTGGCAAAATAAGTCTCAACTGACGAGTAGTGTACAAATTTTCCGGCGGGTAAGTGCGGACAGTGTGGTTTTAGCAGGTGAAGTGCCGGGGACAGAAACCGTAAATCAAGTACTTACCTTTTCAGATCAGTTTATGCTGGGCGGAGAGGAGAACCTGGCCAACGGAGTCACCTATGAATACTGCCTGCGAACCTTCAATGATCAGCTGGATATCTTGTTGCCCGGATCCGTTTGCGATAGCGGGAGTACTCGTGATATGGCATTGGCTGCAACGGTGGTGGATGAAAGCAGGGTCGAACTCTTCTGGGATGACCTTAGCGGTTTGGGCAATGGTTTTAATATCCGTAGGGACGGGGAAGTTATTGCAACCTTAGACAGCAACGCGACTAACTATACAGACCTTATGCCTACATTTGGCACTCCAAGTGTTTATCAGTTAGATATCCTGGATACAGTTGGCCAGACGGTAGCACGAGATGTTGATACCGTAAATCTGGCACCAATTGGTGAAATATTCGGTTTTGTGCGCACGCCCAGATCGGTAGGGATTGCGGACGTCCCAGTGACTTATTCAGCGCTGGTAGCGTCGGACACGCTCCGGGATACAGTCTACACCGACTACCGGGGCTTCTTTGTGTTTGAAGATGTTTTCTATGGGCGGAGCAGTGTGTTTAATATTAAGGCACTTGATACGCTATCCTTTACGATTATTGCCCAAGATGGGCTGCGCGATACACTTACGAATGCAAAGCCGAAGAGCCGGACGCTTAATTTTGTTGCCGCCGAGTTTTATCCCGAAAGCCGGGAGGAAAGTATTTCAATTGACACCGTAATCATTGAGGAGGGTATTGATGAGCTGGTTTTCGAATGGAATTATGAAGCATCAGATACGCTTCTGGAGCCAGTTCATTTTCAGTTGTTCCGTGGGAACGAACTGATTGACATTACGGATGAGCAACAGGCGCCCCCGCTTGTTTTGAGGGACCGAACCGGAGATAGTGAATCTGCTTACAAATACCGCTTGGTTGCTTACGGATTTAAAGGAGACTCTTTGGTTATGAATAGCAGAGAGGCTATGGGCGTAATGCCGCCGGTGACTTCACCCTATGACTTGGTAGGCGAGGTAGGCTTTGACGAAAATAGTGAAAATGTAATGACCCTTCGGTGGGGGCATGATTCTGATAATTTCGATGGTTTCCGTCTTTACCGTGGGCTTGAACTCATTGCCCGGCTTGATTCGAAGGATCGTTTCTTTTACGATTATTATGCTACTCCAGGTTTGTCTTATGATTATAAACTGACAGCTTACCGGAAGGTGATGGGGACAAGGGATATTATAGAGTCTGCACCTGCTAGTGCGGAATCGGTCCTTATCCCCGAGCTGCCAGTCGTTTCCAGCTTGGTTCTTGTTCCGCAGGAAGATCATAATGCAGTGCAGCTAAGCTGGTCGTTGCCTGAATCCTCAGCGGTGTACGATAATTTGTCCGGGTTCATTATTAGCAGGAATAATCAGCCAATTAAGCGCATCCTTAAAAATGGGCAGGACTATATTTTTTGGGACTATACGGGCCCTTCAGGTGAGAATGCGACCTATTCGGTAGCACCTTATCTATTCCTTGCAGACACCACTTATACAGGCGAGCCCGTAACACAGGCGATTACCTATCCCAATATTACCGCACCAGCTATCGCGGCGGTGAGTAATCCCCAACCGGGTGTACTGAAAGTCAATATAGATGAATCCTATTCGCAGCAATACCGGAACTTTGACGGGTTTATTCTAAGTGCGGATGGCGTGCCGTTTGATACGCTGCGTACTTACGAATATACAGGCTATTATACGCCTGACCCCAATGAGAGCAGTGGAGGAGAAGTTAATATTCAGGTAGCCGCCTACCGTATAGCAGGGACAACCTATTACAAAAGTACAAATGCGTCGGAGGCCACTGTCTTACCCCCTCAAGCTGGAAGCGATATTGTCGATAAATTAGAGGACTTTACTGCGTCGTCTCACATTCCTATGCATATTGCATTGAAATGGAAGTACCCAGATTATATTCACGCTACTTTTACCATTTACAGAGATGGTGTATTATTGGATAAGCTTCCATATACCGCAAGGAATTATTACGATTACGATGCTATTCCCGGTAAGGCTCATCTATATACGCTAACGGCTGAATACGAAGATGTGGAGCCGTCGGTAGTGGAGTCGTCGGTATATGCTGCCTCCGGCATCCGTAGGGGTACCTCATGGCTTCAGGGGCAACTGCTGACCAATCGTTATACTACCGACCGCAATGGAGTGAAAGTAAGCCTATATGATTCAGAAGGAGGCCAGTACTTGTTGGGTACAACTACAGATAGCTCGGGTTATTTCAGATTTAGCTCATTGCACAGCAATGTAGGAAGTGGACGATGGGAAGTACGCATAAGTGATGAAGAGGCAGGGCATGATTTAATCGTCAACAGTCAGTCTAACCTCGATACGGCATCTCGTACCTTACTGTATCGTGATAATTTTACTGTATCCACAACCCCTCCCTTGCCATTCCGCGACAGCATCGGTCTCGTCAGTGCTTTTCAGTTGCATCCTTTTCCGGAAGAGCAGGCAGTAGTCGCGTCCTGGTCCTTTACAGAAGGTGCGGTTGAAGGGGCTAATATTATGCGGGCACTGACGGATTTGTCCGCTTGGCCGGTGGATGGGCCTCAATTTATGGTGGACAAGTTTGGCGTAGGGGCCACCAATTATCCTTATCAGATTTTGCCCTACACGCTTGGGACAGACAATCGTCCGATAGAGGCGCCTAAACTGTCGGCCGTTCAGGAAATAACTTACCCAGTTTTACCGGCAGTGGAATACCTTTCTGGTTTACCCAACTTGAACGCTATGGATAATAGCGTCACCTTGCAGTGGAGCCACTTTAATGATAAGGTTGCTTCTTACGAGGTGCTTAGGAACGGGATACCGGTTAGTATTGTCAGTGCCGGGGATTCTTTGGTTTATGTAGATAAGCAGGGAAAGCCCGATCAAAGCTATATCTACCAGGTAAGAGCGGTTCAGGTCAGTAATGAAGGTATTTTCTACTCAGAAAACCGCTCAGTTGAAGTTGTCTTTCCTGAAGTCGCCCGTCCCATACCGCTCACAGCTACTGCATGGCCAGACTCTAACGCTGTGCGGCTTGACTGGTCTTACAACGGTGACGCTGTTCGTGCGTTCAGGTTGTTTAGGAACGGGATACCAGTTGCTGATCTGCCTAAAGACAGGTATACGTATACAGATTACGAAGGCATACCGCTATCAGATCCGACCTACAGTATCATAGCTCTACTGGAACGAGAAGGGATGCAGTTTCAATCCCGGGCTACAAACACAACCATTACCTTCCCCCCACTGAAAATACCACACGAAGTATTGGCAACTGAAAACAATGATCTGGGGATCGTAGAGCTTTCTTTTAAGTATCAGGCTCCCGGCGTACAGCAATTTGAGATTTACCGTAAAGAAGACGCTGAAGAAGTGTTAATAGGCACCCTGCCTTTTGAATACGATAAAAGCGAACAGACTTTTTCGTTTGTTGACGACAGCGGATTCGCGGAGCAAAATATTGTTTATGAAGTTGTGGCAGTAAGTGAAAGATCAGGGCTGCGATTGGAGTCTATGCCAGGAATGAGCGAGATGATTGATACGTTTCCTGCGCCACCTGCAGTTACCTTCTTCCAAGGCTCTACAGGGTTCTCTCACTGGGTGGATTTGAATTGGCAGTTGGACCTCAACGCTAATATTGATGGATTTGTAATATTCAGGGAGTACGATTCAAACAACTTCACATATGAGGACGCGTTATTTGTTGTTGAATCCGGCTTAAGAAGCTACCACGATGTTTATTTTCCCTTCCCTGAGCTTCCTACATCTGATTTGGAGTATACCATTCGTGCTTTCCGCGAAAAAGGGGATAACCGGGTCTTTTCAGAAGGCAGAAAAACCGTAGGACGGCTAGAGAACTCCGCTGAAGTCAGCGCTCTTTCGCAGGTGATAGCAAGTAAAGGGCTCTTTACTAACCGCACCCAGATTTCCTGGGTTTACGATGGTGACTTTAGTACTGTTGACCGTTTTTATGTGTACCGCGATGGCGAGCAAATTGCAAACCTTGGCCGCACAATTAGTTTTTATAATGACACCGACGGTATCCCTGGTAAGGAGTATGTATATACAGTGACTGCTGTGGTAAGTGGAGTCGAGGACCAGGGACGGTCTGATATTGGATTTAAGAAAGGAATTGGGCAGCTAGCTGGTAGAGTTATAGCTTTGGAAGGAAATGATACCCCGGTTGAAGGAGCCTTACTGTCGGTAGAAGGTATTGTTGATGGTGAACGATTTGAACATGAAGCATTTTCTGATGAAAATGGTAGGTTTTTAATCGATGCAATCTATATAGGGGAAGGGACAGCAGACTATACGGTAAGCGTAAAATACCGGGATCATAAGTTCCTGGATCCCGAGCAAAATTTTATTCTATCTGCTCAGAATCCTACGCAGTCAAATATCCTCTTCATTGACCTGACTGCCTATACGGTAGGGGGGCAGGCTACCTACGCGGCAACCAACTGTAGTATTGATAGTGTGGCGGTAAAAGCACTGCACCTTGATGCGGATGGGGAAATTATACTTGCGGAGGAAACGGTAACAGATGCGGAGGGTAATTATGGTCTTGTGCTCAATCCTTACCTGAATGGGCTCGACCGTATACGGATTGTTATTGATAGTGTTGTGGTACGTAATCAGGGTTTCCCCAATGAGTATCTTACATTTCACCGCTTTGACCGGCCGGCATACGAAATAACTGCGCCATTTGAGCAGTTCGTCGAACTAAACTTTGAAGACACACTCACCTACGAGACAGAGATTGTGGTCCGTAATGTATGCGGGGCAGTAGCCTCCACCAATGGCCGCTTTGATATCGAAGTGGGTACAAGGGATGGCTGTTTCAGCCAAACTGCACGGACCGGCTTAAACGGTGTGGTATCGATGAAGCTGCCGCCCCTTGATGGTTTGGTAGCAAGAGTCGTTGGAGGCAGCCCGTTGTCACTGGAGAATAACCTTATTATCAATTATCTGGAGTACCGACCTCTAAATCTGGAACTTGAGACCTTTCACAGCAGTAATATAGACTCGATTATCAATGGTAAAATCAAGCTTAAAGCACCGGATACGCTTTTGGAAAGGACCTTGGTATATCATAAGCCGGCCACAATAGATTTAGTTTCGGAGTTTGGGCGCCGTCCGGTTTGCGATCCACAGCAGCCCCGATTTATCAATCAGGATGAAGAATATACACTTCGCTTTAATGTTACCGAGCTGCATCAGGGATTAGCCTGTGGTGTTACGGAGGGGTATATACTGGTGACCAATGCAGCGGCCCAAATAAATAATAGGGATACCTTATTCTATCAACCGGAAACCGGCGACTTCGAGCCCCACCTGTTTTTTGGGGGAAGCCCCAATTTGGTTGCTCCTTATCGCAAAGGGATCAATTTACAGTATTTTTCCGACGTTGGGGATTTTCTCGGTGAGCGGACTATACCGGTGGTGGTATTGGGTACTGCGGCACTTCCTGGTAGTGATGTCTACGTAGACCCCACCGATGACGAAGGGGGGTTAAAATACCCTGTATATATCTTAAGAGACCCTCCGGGAGATGGTAGTTTTAGTTACATAGAAGAGGGTACTACGGTTACAAAATCTTTGGGGACTAGCAGATTCTTTAGTGCGGGTGCCGGAGCTGAAACGTCAAATGATTGGGTACTCACTTCCGGAGCGTATCTCAACGCAAGTTTAGTGGGAGGAGAAGAGCGTAGCCGTGAAAGTTCCGTAACATTAGATTTTGAGCTCAGGGAGCGGATTGAGACCTCTTCCGAAAGTGACTTTGTAGGGACAGATGCCGATGTATTGGTAGGAATCGGGGTCTCTACAAGACAAGGATTTGTTGAAACCGTTCGTTTCAATGAAAATACCTGCGCTTTTGAGAAGCAAACAAGTATTGAAACTTCTCCTAACAGCATTGAGACGGAATGGTTTTACACCGTTGGGCAGATTAAGCAATTGATCTCTGAATTAACGGATAATATAGAAGCCGTTCGAAACGGGACCTTAAGTTTCGGATCTGAAAATGATCCTGAGCCCAGGAATTTCTCCATTGAGCGCCTGCAAGCGGCTGCAGACAATTGGGAGGCAGTCCTGCGCTACCATTCAGTTAGCACCGTACCTTATATTCAGTTCTGCACAGATGATTTTAGTGATGCTAGAGAGGCAGGAGTCCCGACTGAGGTGATTAACAGTGCCGCAATCGGGGCGCAGTCGGTTTTTTGTAATGCCATAGGTATTGCCCCTGCTTCAGATGGTAGTTTAGACGCAGCCGAGGCACAGGCTATTGTTCTTGATTCTAATCTTGAAGAGCTATACCAAAACGCAATAGATTCTTTGGGCGCTGCATTTAGACCTTACACGGGATCAAACACAAACTTTCTTACAAGTGTGGATGGCGCTTCGGAAGTTCAGAACAAAACCTTCTCGGCAGGGGTCGGGCTGGAAGTATCAGAAGCTTTCTCAGAAGTCAGGAGTAATTTCGTGGAGTTTCGTCAGTTTGTTGATTTTTCGTTTGGAATTGGTTACCTAGGGAAGGAAGGGTCGGCAATAGGCTTTGGAAAGCTGGATAAGCTTACAGAGTCCGAAAGTCGTGCGGGATTAGTACTTGAAATCTCTGGTCAATGGGGCAACAACCGCTTTACCGAAAATGCCAGTGATTATACCGTGGGTTATGTACTAAGCGACGATGACCCTGGCGATCAGTTCAGCGTGACGGCCATCCGGCCCCGAAACGGTGGGCATACCCCTTACTTTCAATTGTTAGGCGGTCGCTCCAGCTGCCCGCCGGAAGAGGGAACTATTTTAAGAGATCGGTTCGATATCTCACTTTATGATCCGGAAACGCAATCCGATGCCAGTGTAATGGAGCAGCGGGAGCTTAATCCTAATGAACCCGCTACTTTCTACGTAAAGCTGACCAATCTGAGCCCATTTGGTGAACAGAGAGATCTCTACGTATACCACAATGCAGCCAGTAATGAAAATGGCGCAGTGATTGAGATCAACGGTTCGGGGATAGGCGGCGGCGATGCATCCGGCGAAGCATTTACTTTCGTCAATGCAGGGCAATCCCTGATATTTCCCCTGACCGTACACCGGCCTTTCAATGGTTACGAAGTTGAGAATGTCGAGATCATCATGCGGCCGTATTGTGCCGACGGAGATACCTTCACGGAAGAGGGACGAGACACGGTGGTCGTTAGTGCCTACTTTGATTCCCCCTGTAGCGACATCACCATTGCTGCACCCGGCAATGACTGGCTGATCAACCGTAGGAATTCTTTGGATACAGCCAGCCGGGAGGATATCGTTATTGAGATCATGGACTATGATGCCGATAATCCTAAGCTGGATGAAATCTATCTGGAATACCGCCGTATTGGAGACGGAACCGACTGGACAATAATCCCCCCTACCGAACTAAAGCCGCAGTATATCGTCAATAGGGATGCCTTAATTAGCTACAATACAGAGGAATTCGGTCCGGGAGTGCCACCGGTTTTCTTCTTCACATGGGACATCACGAGTGAATATCAGAAGTATCCGGATGGTATTTATGAAATTAGAGCCATTGCAGCGTGCGGTACAGATGGTGTAGTCCCGTCAAATATCATCAGGGGGCAGATTCGGCGTCAGATTGGCGAAGCCTTTGCGCTTTTTGAACCCTCAGACCTAGTTTGGCAAACGGGAGATGAGATCAGCATTAAGGTCAATCGCGAAATTGACTGCGCTACATTGGACGAGGCTTCGTTTCAGGTCGTAAACGAAATCACAGGGGAAAGCGTGCCGGGTACTTTCGGTTGCGATCCTATTGAGAACAAACTGGTATTTCTGCCTTTATTCCCTGCTAGTTTACAGGAAACGCTAACCCCCTATGACAATCAGTTGTTGACCATCAAGGTTGCCGGGCTGCGGGATGAATTTGGAAATCCTTTCCCACTATTGAGGAATGAAGCCGGTGTATTGTTGGAAACAACGGATGAGAATGGGAATGTCGAATTTCTAAGAGACACCTTTAAATGGGATTTCCGAGTCGTAGCAAGGGATATTCTAGTACAGGATACGGTGTTAGAGACTACTATTTATCAGGATAGAGTGGGTACGCTGAATACAGTACTTTTTAATACTAACGAGGGGGCAGGAGCGACCATTGGGTTCTCTATACCTGAATTATCAGCCCTGCCGTGGTTGGAAGCAGATCCGGATAATGGGATTATTACAACTTCCAACGGGTTGCCTGTCAGCTTCCAGATTGACGGAAGCCTACTGCCCGTAGGAGATACAACCGTAACGTTGAGCGTCGTCTCAAATTCTAACCTTAGTAATGCGGGGGCAGATCGGATACGACTAAAAGTCAATATACTGGCCCGTCCTCCATACTGGAACATTGACCCCTCTGAATACAGCAATAGTATGCAGGTGGTGGCCAACTATAAATATATACAGCCTCCTGGAAATGAATTGTCCCGCGACACGATGGACCTGATCAGCGCCTGGATTGGGAATGAGATACGAGGTGTAGGGCGTATCGTGAATGCGCAAGCTGGGCAAAGTGCTGCTTACTTGCTGGTTTATGGGGATGCTGAAGATTTTAATCAGCCTGTTGAGTTCAGAGTGTGGGATGCAGACCCGGGGGAAGAGTATAATGCCTATCCCGATCCTTTAGCAGATAGCATACTTTTTGATCAGGCTGCATTAATCGGCAGTTTTGGTGAACCCAAAATGCTAATGATAAACCGTACACGGGATAAAGCCCGGTATATTCCGGTCAATGGAAAGAGCGATGGCGGTGGTGGACTCACTTGGTTATCTTTTAACAGCCAAGAGGCAGATATGTCTGTCGGGCAACAACTTCGGGAACTGAAGTTTCTCCAAAACGGGGATATCATTAAGACCGATACATCTTCTGCAGGTTACGTGGAAGGGGTCGGCTGGATAAGTACCAACGGACTTGATAGTATTGATGTGGAAGAAGGCTATATCCTGTTCCTGGGCAACCTCGACGATACCATCCGGGTGACCGGGCGTGATGCAACTTTCGGGCCAATATTGCTGGAGCAGGGCTGGAGTCTGATCGGTTATCCATTACAGGATACGGTCGGGAT
>ENA-UENT01000502-UENT01000502.1-marine-metagenome-genome-assembly--contig:-NODE-502-length-22846-cov-7.810722_pt1 | contig 22846 bp, 18 predicted proteins | sample MGYA00237879_ERZ529330 | MGnify/ENA primary metagenome ERZ529330 (study PRJEB26372, sample SAMN05368345) | marine metagenome | biome: cultured habitat; feature: ocean water; material: water; isolation... | reverse complement strand
AACTCCCAAATTACAACTTTCCCCTTTTTTATGGCTTTGCGTCATTTTCCCCACGGACTATTGTTTTGTTATAGGCTATTCCGTTAGCCGACTGAGAGTTCCTCCAAGCCCAAGGATTATTATTACTAGCCGTCTTAATGCTAGTAGCCACATTTCCTTTATATACATCGACAACAGGATAATTTTGAGTACCTATGCCTTCTCCCAAGTCATCAGCTCCAGTATATTTATATCCGTTTTTGCGGTATTTTCCTTTCCAAAGTAGTCCTTCAAAAAATCGCCCCCTTCCAAAATATCCTGTTGCTCGTCCACCATCAATAGGATTCCAATCAATACCCTCATCCCATCCATCTTTAATCATCTTACTTAAAGCAGCTGATGAGGTCTTAGCTCCATCTAGAGCATCGTCGATAGTTTTCCAGCAACTATTATGCACCAAAACCCCCACCCCACTCACCAAAAAGTTATGCACCTCCTGCACCTCCAGGTTGTACACTCGCTGCGCCGGGGCGGGCCGCTTGCCCGTGAGCGTCGCGCTGCCGGTGTGGGTCAGGACTTGCTCGCCTGGGGCCAGCTCGCCGGCCAGGCGCCAGTCTTGGGCGGTGGTGGAGTAGATGGGATGGCTGGCGGTGACGCCCAGGGTGTCGCCGCTGTCAAATTCCAGGGTCCAAACGTCATTGGACTGGTGTATCGACTCGGAACGGAGCGTTTTGTGCGAAGGCGCAAAACCGACGCACGAGTTGATGCCGACACGAAGTAAGTTTGGGGCACAAAACTACTTTGTCGTCGATATAAAGATACCGGTTACGGGGCGGAATACAAAGCCTTTGCCGGCGTCTTCGTCTTCGGGGCGCTTTTGGGGGAGGAGGCGCTTGATGGACGTGATGCGGAAGGGGCCGGAGATGCCTTGCTCGGGGAGGTTCATGTTGACTATGGCATCGAGCTGGTAGTTGTTTTGGGTGATCCAGTCGGTGTGGAGGGCTAGCTTGGCTATGGAGGTACCGTGGACTTGCTCGAAGATAACTTCGTGCCAATTGGTATCGTCTAGTTTGTATTGATCTCTCTGTCTTTGTTGAGGGCTGGTGTAGGAGTCTTCACTAAGCGTACCAAAGTAAAAATCTTCATCTGTCGATACAATTAAATTATTCTGCTGGTTTACTGTTTCATGTGCAACTGTCCAGCTTAACAAAGGAACCTCTTGTATCGGTAACGCCATAAAAGGCATAGTTGCTGCTAAGGCGTAAGTTTTACCTGAGTTCGTAAAAGAATTACTAGCCATTAACACCGGGGTGTCCTTTATGAAACATCCCTTACCTAAAATTTTACACCGAACAATTTTAGCTCCCAAGCCTACAATATTGGCGGATTGATTAGAAGCCTTAGATAACATTGCGCCCACTGATGATCTAGGGCTTTGTATAATCCCTTTGAGGTAATTAGCAATACCAGTCAGATATTTCCCTCCTTTTGCAGCTATACTTCCTCCCCCTGAAAAAACAGTTAAAATCACGTCAAATGCAACTACTCCCACTCCATAGCCAGCATCGGGAGTTAAGGCTAATAATTCATTATTGAACCAATCTAATATGGCTTCTCCTACACCAGTAATAATACCAAGAAAAGCATTATAGATGTTTGTTGCAGAAATTTTTTCAACAATCTGGTTATAGACATTAACAAGCTCTTTAATTGTTTGAAGAGCAATATCAATATCTCCTTCAATTTTTTCAAAAACAGAAGTTAGGCTTTCATGCTCTTGATAATGCACCCATAAATCTTTACAATATGCGACAGTACTATCCCAAAAGCCTTTCGGCACTGCATATAAATCGTATATTATCTTTAAAGTAGCGATTAACCCATCTAATACCCCTACTGCAATACCTAATTTAAACTTATTAGCAGTGCTCTGACCAGAATTCTTTACAAACTCAAGAAGGCAGGTTTTTCCCCATTGAGCATTTAAGGAACAATTTAAACTTCTGCTCTCTCCTCCTCCCCCTTGTAAAGCTACGCCACCACTCGTTTCAATCTCTGGCATCCATTCATTTAATACAGTCTCTACGTAATTGCTGACTATTATTTCTGCTTCTATCTCAGTCAGGTTATTACGAGACTTGACATAGATTGAGTCGCTTTCTCCTGCACTTTCATTTCCTCTTCTATGATGAACCCACATCACAAAATGTCGACCGTCTCCCAAGAAAGATTGTTCAGCTTGATCAAGTTCTGAGATTGTATTGTCACTATCTGTGACAATATATGAACGATTAAAATTTTCAAGTATAAAGTTGTTTCCACCTGCCGTAGATGAAATCATATCGCGCAGCAAAATAGGGTTGCCGTTTATTGATACCTCTAATCCAGTATAGTCATATACATAATCACTAGGATTGATACCTGCCCCAAAATATACCCCATTGCTTGCTCTATCATAGGTTTCGTTTGACTTGACTGCATAACTTGTAAACCCGGCAATTCCCATCGCGTTCCCAAGATTAAAAGTTCCTGCTTGCAAATTTTCAAGTGTTGTCTTAAAAAAGGCCAAACCCTTCCTTTCAATCACAGCATTATTAGTAATATAAAACCCTTGGGCTTCTCCTTCTTCATTGATGGCTTTAAGTATCTCGTTCCTTATAGCTTCTCTTTCAAATGGGGATAGGGCCCCAAGGACGCCGCCTCCCTGTGGGAGCTTTAGCTCAACCCTATATTTCAGTATTGAGTTTTTTGAATGGTCTTTTGCGATAAGCAAATAGCTGGATAACTCTTGATCAAGTGTAGCCACAGCATTCTCATGCACCTGATCATAATAATCAAAAGGATCGACATAAGCCAATAATGGATAATAGTCATGCCCTACAATGCGAAAATCTGACACTCCTATATCTTGTAAAATCGATTTTATATTGCAAGCTTCAGATTCCAGTATTGAATTATATAAATTATCTGCTGCTCCGCTATCTGTTTGACGAATTTCATAACACTGCTGCTGAGAAAATACAATGAGTGTTTTCGCCATAAGAAAAAAGAACAACAAAGCATTTTTTTTAGAAAACATATCATTTGCTTTTCAGCTCAAAAATCCAATTTTTTCTACCTTTTTAGAAAAAACCATGACATCTAAAGCTTTATGAAAAATAATTTAACAAAGAGGCATTCTGCTGAATGAACATGCAACATCAAAGCTTCTCCACCACCACCACCCGGCGCACCCCATCCACCACCACGGTCACCCAGTAAAGCCCGGGCAGCCACTTTTCAGTAGACAATGGATAGGTGTGCTTGCCGGCAGTGCCATCGTATTGGGCGGTGTTGATTTGCTGGCCGAGCGCATTCTGCACAATAGCCTCTATGGGCGTGGAAGCGGGCAGCTGCAGTTCCAGTTGAAGCCAATCGGTTGCCGGGTTCGGGAAGACGCGCAGAGAGGACAGGATATCGGTTTCGCTGACCAGCGCCGCCTGATCAAAGTCCAGTAGCAGGGTAAACCCATCCGCCTGCCCGCTGGGGCGGTTACCGGAGGACAGGGCGTAGTTGTTGACCCAGAGTAAGTAGGTCTCTCCAGCCTGCACCGTGACTGGGGACAGGTAGTTGCCATCGGCATTATCACAGCCAGAAGCGGCAGCATTGGTGTCTACATTTGCTTTTAGCCCGGTAGCGCCCATACAGGGCGTGCTGAATGCGGTAGCGCCTCCAATATTTGGCCCGGCGGCTGTGCAGCGTATAGCCGTGCGGCTCTGGCAATCGTCCCCTTCAACTTTGTAGAGGATGAAGTCGAGGTCATCCCCAACATTAGGTATTCTTCCGTTAATCATCATTCACAGCCACCACAAAACCCCAAGCCTTCCTATCTTTGCCATTTACCTAAACAAAGTCTAAATCCATGCACAGGCTTTTGTGTTTGCTGGGGCTGCTGTTCTCCACGGCTGCTGTTGCCCAACAACGCACCGTCTCCGGTACCGTGCGCAGCGCGGATGGGGAAACCCTGATCGGGGCTACCGTCCTGCTTGCGGGCACAGACCGGGGCACCGCTACCGACTACGAGGGGAAGTACACCCTCGACCTTCCGGAGGGGGAAGCCCGCTTGACCTTTTCTTACACGGGTATGCAGCCTAAGACCGTGGCCGTGGGCAACCGCTCCCGCCTCGACATCATCCTGAACCCGGATGTGCAGCTGATTGACGAGGTCGTGGTCACGGCCTACGCGGGCGAGCAAAAGCAGAAAGACCTCGTGGGCAGCTACGAGCAAGTGGAGGGCGACGAACTACTGCCACAGCGACCCATCGAAAGCTTCGACAAAATGCTGGAGGGGCAGGTAGCTGGCGTACAGGTGGAGCTGAATACGGGTGAGCCGGGCCTGCCGGTACAAGTCCGCATCCGTGGCAATGGTTCTCTGCCCCCTGTGCGCAGAAACGATGTCGTGGCTTCCGGGCAACCTCTTTTTGTGCTGGATGGCGTACCGCTCTATGATGTCTCAGAAACCAATACGGCCAACACGCCTTTTAGCACTTCCCTCGACCAACAGATCAACCCGCTGATGTTCGTCCGCCCGGAGGACATTGAATCCATTACGGTGCTGAAGGACGCCTCCGCCACTGCCATCTACGGGGCCAATGCCGCCAACGGTGTGGTCCTCATCACCACCAAGCAGGGCAAAGCGGGCAAAACACAAATTTCGGGCGGGATGAGCACCGGGTTCTCCAATCTGATCAATGAGGTGGAATACCTGAATACGGAAGAGTATGTCAGTCTGGCCCGGGAAACCTTTTTCAATACAACTGGAGAAAACCCCGCCGATGCCGGCCCCCTCGATATCGAAACGGACTGGCCGGCCCTTACCCAGCGGCAGGGCTCCGTGCTCAATGCCAGTCTAAGCCTGAGCGGTGGGAACGAGCGGACCAAATATTTCCTCTCGGCAGGCTACTACAAAGAAAATGCGATCTCCCGAGGCAACGGGCTGGAACGGGCCACGGTGCGGTCTAACCTCAACACCTCACTGAGCGACAAACTCAACCTGCGCTTCGGCTTTTCCGGCGGCTACGTACGCAAGGAGTCCTTTAGTGACTTTGGGGCTTTCACCTACCCGCCCAATCTTTCCCCGGTTAATCCGGATGGCACCTTCAACAACAGTGGCTTTTTCATCAACCGCCCCAATCCCGTGGCGGCACTCGCACAGAATGAGTTCTTCCACGATGCTTTCAACATCAACAATAACCTGCAGCTAAACTACGAAATCCTGCCGGGGCTGGAAGTACGGGTGTCGGGTGGAATGGACGGCTATTTACAGCTGCAATATCAGTACGAATCTGCCTTAAATGGCTCCGGCCGCACCCGGAACGGCATAGCACGGCGCTTCACCCGGGGCAACCTGCAATGGGTCGCCAACGGGCAGCTGAACTATCAGCGTACCTTCGGCAATCACCATCTGAATACGCTTGCCGGCGTAGAGCGTAACAAGCAGATCACCTACCGGCAGCGTATTTCCGCTACGGATTTCCCCTCTGATCAACTCCGGGAATTCTGGACGGTAGATGAAGAAAATATCGACGCCGATGAGTCCAACTACCAGGATGCCAGCGAATCCTTCTACGCACAGGCCAGCTACGACTACGATTACCGGTACTACCTTACCCTGAGCGGGCGGCGGGATGCGTCCTCTATTTTTGGAGGCGATGTGCAGGCGGCCAACTTCCTCTCCGCTGGTGCAGCCTGGGCCTTCACGCAGGAACGCTGGATGGAAGGCGCAGAATGGCTCAACTTCGGCAAGCTCCGCGCGTCCTATGGCCTGACGGGCAACTCCCGCCTGGGCACCTACAGCGCCCGCGGGCTTTATGGCTATAACGATGCCTTCCTGTACGGCAATAACATCGGCATTGCGCCTACCGCACCCGCCAATGAAGGCCTGACCTGGGAACTGGTCCGTAAGTACAACTTTGCGGTGGACCTGGAATTGCTGGAAAGCCGCCTCCGCCTCACCGTGGAGCACTACCGCCACTACACCGAAGACGCGATTTATACCATTCCGGTTCCCCTGGAAAGTGGCTTTACCAACATCGTGACCAATGCTGCCGATCAGCGCAATATTGGTTGGGAAGCCAGCGTGGAAACCGTCAACACACAGGGCGAACTCCGATGGACCACCCGCTTCAATATGGCGCGCAACCGCAATCAGCTTACCCGAATTGAGGCCGAGCGCTTTCCGGCTTCGGCACTGAATAGCCGGGGGCTGGTGGTGGGCCAAAATTCCAGCGTGCTGTACGGGGTGCCCTTCGCAGGCGTGGACCCCTACAACGGTAAGCCTCTTTACTATCTGCCTGATGGCAGCATCACCGACGATGATGATCTCGTAAATGCCCCTGCCAACTGGGTGCCCATCGGGCAGGGTGCGCCGGACTGGTACGGTGGGATAACGAATACCTTTGCCTGGAAAGGACTCTCCCTGGCATTCCTGGTGAGCTACTCCTACGGTGGCGACATCCTGGTCGACGGGCTGACCTTCACCGATGGCCGGCAGATCAGCTTTAACAACCAAAGCGCCAATCAGCTGGACCGGTGGCAGCAGCCGGGCGACCTTACCGACACCCCCCGCCTGCACATCGACAACACCTTGCAGTACAACAGCACCCGCTACCTGTTTGACAACGACTTCCTGCGCCTGGCTAACCTCAACCTCAGCTACCGCCTCCCCGACCGTTGGCTGGACGCCATGGGCATCAGCAGCTTTTCACTCACCGCACAGGCCAACAACCTCGGCTACCTTTACTCCACCCGAAGCCGGGCCAACCGTAATGGCATCGCGGAGTACCGTTTCCGATTTCCGGAAGCCCGCAGTTTTATGTTTGGCTTAAATGTAACGCTATGATGAAGAAGCTACTCACTCTTACGGCCCTCCTGCTTGCTCTGAGCAGTTGCCAGGACTTCCTGAACATCGAGCCGCAGGATCAGATTTCAAGGGATGAAGCCCTCAATACGCTGGAAGGCATTGACGCTGCCATCATCGGGGCCTACAGCAGCCTGGGTGCAAGCGATTATTACCGTCAGAATTTCACGGCCTATCCGGAACTGGCTGGCAATATGCAGCCCAATCCGGCGGCCGCAGGCGCTGCGGGAGTGGCCGACAACCAAAGTGCCATCATCACCACCTACCGGGAAGGCAACTTCTTCACGATAAGCCCCGGTTATGAGAACAACAGTTTCGACGAGTTCTACGCCATACTGTACAACCTCCTCAACCGGGTCAACAGCATTATCGAGGCACTGGAAGCCTTTGAAAGCGATCAGGAGGCCCGCCGAAACAGCCTGCTGGGGGAAGCCCTGGCGCTGCGTGCAATCGCCCACTTTGACCTGCTGCGGCTTTACGCACAGCCTTACCGGTTCACTGAGGACGGCAGCCACCCGGGTGTTGTATTGGCAGAACGCCCGTTTGAGGTGACGGAGCGCCCGGCCCGCCGCACTGTCGCGGAAGGCTACACATTGATCGAATCAGACCTGCTACGGGCTGCGGAACTGCTCGGCCCCAACGCCCGCCGGACTACAGACCGCATCTGGCTGACGCCCCTCATTGTCCGGGGGCTGCTCGCCCGCGCCTATGCCTATCAGAGCAATTGGGCAGGGGTGATCGAACAAACAACGGCGGTTATCAATGCCGCGCAGGTGACCCTCCTCAATCCGGACGATTATGCGGACACCTGGACTGAACAGCAATTTAACCCCGAAGTGCTCTGGTACCTCGACTTGCAGCGCTTCCGCAATGCTGACGCTGGGTCTGCAAGCTTGATCGCGTCCATAGCCCGGGTGATCGGAGCCCCTTCCGATGTAGAGAATCCCCCCTACTGTACGGTCACTCAGGACTTACTCGACCGATTGGAAGAGGGCGACATTCGACGGGAACTATACCAAGAGATTGAAGGTCAGGTTTATTGCAGCAAATACGCTCTTCAGCCCAATTCCATCAGTAATTTCCCCATGCTGCGGCTATCGGAAATCTACCTGCTGCGGGCAGAGGCTTACGCTGAACTGGGACAGGATGCGCTGGCGCAGGCCGATTATAACCTCATCCACCAAAGAGCCGTAGCCGACGCAATACCCACCACACTGACCGGCACCGAACTACAGCAAGAAATCTTTGAGGAACGCCGCCGCGAGCTGGCACTGGAAGGGCACCTGCTGTTCGATCTCAAGCGCACCGGACGGAGCGTGGAGCGGGACGACTGCCTGCCGGCCAACCCCAACTGTGACCTTGCTTATCCGGATTACCGCTTTGCGTTGCCCATCCCTCAGTCTGCGTTGAATGCTAATCCGAACTTAATTCAAAATCAGGGGTATTAATGAAGAGCTTAATGGCAACGATGATGCAACGAACTGCGATATTTATGGGAATCGCACTACTCAGCTTACTGAGTTGCGAGGATCCCCGCCCCACCCAACGGGAAGACAATATCTTTGACCCCGGCAATGCCTTCATCCGGTTCAACTACGACAATCAGGTGAATGAGCCGGCGAAGGACAGTGTGGAGCTCAGTGCTACGGCTACAGAGGATTCCCTTTTGATCATCCCCATTGCCCTTTCGGCTGCACCCCAAATGGAGGACGTGCTGGTAATGGTAACCTACGAAGCGCCGGACAGCCTGATATTAGGCATGCACTGGGCCCTGACCGGGGAAGATGGAGAATCAGCCCTCGGGCGCAACTTAATTCTCTCACCCGGCTCTTTTGATTACGAGCTAAGCTTTGAGCGGCTCGACACCTTGCCTGCCCCAAGCCGGATACAGTTGCGGCTGGAACAGGTCAGCCCGGACTTTATTCACCTTGGGTTCCCGGGCTCTGAACGAGGCCGTACCTTCGAACTGATTTTTCAAGAATAGCCTATGAAGCCTTTTTTCCCACTTCTGATCATCACCACCCTCCTGCTGATGAGCTGTGAAAAAGAACAGCCGGCCGGCAACCCCGCGCCACCAATAGCCGGCTTCGGCAACCTCTCCGAGGCGGTCGTTGTCGATAGTTTCCTGGATGTGCAGCTGCTCCTGAACAAACCGGTGGAAACACCTGTAGAAATGGAAGTAGCCGTCAGTGGCGATGCCGTACCCGGTACGGATTTTGAAATAGAAGGCGGCAACCGGTTCCTGTTGCAACCCGGCTTGCTCAATGGCAGCCTCCGGATCCGCGCACCGAGAAACGAGGATTCAGAACGGCTTGACCGCTCTATCCATCTGCGGCTACTGCCCACGGAAGGCGTACAGATTGCGGAAGGCCGGGATACGCTCACCATCGACTTCACCCTCGGCGGCACAGTAGACCTGCCCATTTGGGCGCCAAATATCACCTTCCCGCAGCTTTGGGGCTACACTTCCTTTGGCGCGGAGCCCGTCCCCGCAGGACGGACCAATGAATTCTTCGCCTTTGCCTATGCCAGCCGGACTACACCTGACGTCCTCGGCTTTGGGCATCCCAATCCGGACAAAGGCTCCAATGCCCTGAACATGGTGAGAATCTACAGCGACTTCGATGTTTCTTCGGCCTCTCATTTCATCCGCATACCCGAGGCTTTGCGGTTTATTCCGGCAAACGAGGGCGCCACCTTTGGCACAGTGGAGGTCATTGAACAACAGGTCACCATCACCCGTACGGCGAGCTCCGGGCTGCCCCCTTTTGAAATCGGGATTAGCGGCGGAGGCACGTATGACGAAATCACCGGCGCTATACAGCTGGACGTATACTTTGATGAAACGGCAATCGGCGGGCCCCAAAGCGTGCTACGCAAATATGTCCTGGAATCAGAACGACGATAATCTTTAAATAAATTTGTGTTATGAAAATCAATTTTACCCTGATTTTTGCATTCCTGGCCTTCGGACTGGCAGCTCAGCCGGTACTGGTCAAGGATATCTACCCCGGAGATGATGCCTCCCCCCGTGAATTTGCCGCCTACGGCGATCTGCTGATCTTCCGTGCTGAAGCGCCCGACGTTGGCGTGGAGCCCTGGATTACCGATGGGACCGAAGCAGGCACTATGATGCTGGGCGACCTCAACTCCGACCCGGAAATTGCCGCCGGCAACTCCAACCCTGCTGGTTTTATTGAGTACAATGGTTTGATCTACTTCCAGGCCGATAATGGTGTACTGGGCGATGAGCTCTGGGTCACCGATGGCACCCCGGAAGGCACTGCTCTACTCAAAGACATTCAGGAAGGGGAAGAGAATGGCCGCCCGTTTGACTTCGTGAAATTCAATGACCTCCTCTACTTTACCGCAAACGACGGTATCGTCAGCTCTGAGCTCTGGTCCAGCGATGGCACAGCAGAGGGCACCAACCTGGTCATCGACATTCAGGAAGGCGCAGGCCCCGGCAACCCTAACTTCAAAACTGTAGTGGGCGACAAGGTCTACTTCACTGCCAATGACGGCTTGGTGGGCAACGAGCTATGGGTAACCGATGGCACGGCTGAAGGTACGATGCTCATTAAAGACATCCGCGATGGCGGCAATGGCTCCCCTTCTCAGTATGCAGCCCTCAACGGCGAAGTCTTCTTCCGGGCAAACGACGGTGAAAACGGAAACGAACTATGGAAAACAGACGGCACGACGGAAGGCACCGTGCTGGTGAAAGACATCAACCCTGGCGGCAGCAGTTCCAGCCCGAGTAACCTGATTGCCTTTGGAGGGTTAATCTTTTTTGAAGCGGATGATGGCACTCACGGGGACGAGCTATGGGTGACCGATGGCACCGAGGCCGGCACTATCATGGTGGAAGATCTCAATAATGGCGGCGATGCCAATCCTGACAACTTCACTGATCTGTTAGGCCTTACCATGGTTTTCACCGCAGAAAGTGATCAAATCGGTGAAGAACTATTCCAGGTTTTTGTCGAGGAAGAGGGCAATCCACTGTCTGCCTCGATTGACCTGCTGGCGGACATCAATCCAGGACTGGGCAGCTCAGAACCAGATGACATCGTATTTACCGGGCATGCGCTGTACTTCAGTGCCACCACGCCGGAATTCGGGCAGGAGCTGTATGAATTCCCGGTTACCGAGGATGAGCCTTTCCGGATCTCCGACATCAACCCGGCTGGCGATAGTGATATTGACGACATTATTCAAGTTGGCAACCGTTTGTTTTTCGAGGCCACAGATGGCTCTACCGGAGATGAGCTTTGGACGCTGCCAGTTCCGCTGCCGGATTTTGTAGCCGAAGTAGACACAGAGCGTATTCTCAGTGGAGATACGCTGGACCTGGGCGAGGCGCTGATCAGTACCACGAACACCCAGCAACTGATCCTGCGCAACAACGGCGATGGGACGTTACTCTTCCCGGCCGAAGACCCTTTCGGTGGAGTCGTAGCCCCGTTCACCCTTACGGTAGATGATAATTTTGAAGGGCAAATCGACCCAAGTATGGCTTTTGCGTTCCCGGTAAGCTTTACCCCAACTGAGGCAGGTGAATTCTTTGCAGAAGTAACGCTGATTACCAACGACCTCAATGCAACCGCCTTCAATCTGGTCCTAAAAGGCACCGGTATTGAACCCACCGCAACTTTGGAAATCACTCAGGATGAAAACTTGCTCGAAACCGGCTACACAGTTGATTTCGGCAACGTTGAAGTCGGCATGGAATCCGTAGAGCAATTTACAATTTCCAATCTTGGCAACGTTCCGCTCCTCGTCACCGGCATTGCGCTTGACGACGAAATCAACTTCTTCGTTAGTGAAATACAGGAAAGCATTCCCGCCGGCACACAGGATACCTTTCTGCTTGGTTTCCGGCCCAATGAAATCAATCCATTGGATGCCACGCTGACCCTGAACACCAATGCCAACGAGGGAGGCACTTTCGTCTTCAACCTTACGGGCATTGGCGATATGGAAAGTAGCGTCCGGGACCTGGCAACCTTGTCCCTAAGCGCTTTCCCGAATCCGGTCAGCGACCGCCTGAATGTCACGCTGGGCGAAGGCCTGGCCAATGGCACCGCGCGCGTCTACAACGCACAGGGGCAACTGATCTGGACCGAAGCCGTACCCAACGGCATCCAACAAGTAACCTTCAAAGCCAGCCAACTGGCCAAAGGCACCTACCTGCTCGAACTGCGGGATGGAGAGCGCCGGGGCACGCTGCGCTTCATAAAGCAATAAACCTTAACAACATACCGAACCACTGCCCGTCAACGTTTTTAACGGGCAGTGGTTAATTTAATAATGCGATATCTTCCAAAATACAGCATCCCCTTATTGATTCTGGCTACGCTGGTTGCTCTGGGAGCACGGTACAGCAAGCCTGCCACCGACCTGCGCGATGCCTACAGCCGGCCTGCAGCGGAATGGCCCGCTCCTACCCTGGATTCTAACGGTACTTTCCGGGAACTCGGCCCTTTACCCGCAGTAACCTACCCGCCTGACAATCCCTACTCCAAGGCCAGGGCTGCACTCGGCAAACGACTGTTTTTTGACCCTGTGCTGAGCGGTTCCAACCAAATTGCCTGTGCTACCTGCCATGACCCTGAGCTCGGCTGGGGCGATGGGCGGCGGACTTCCTTTGGGCACGATCGTCAGTTAGGCACCCGCAACGCCCCTACTTTGCTCAATGCCGGGCACTGGGAAACTTTTTTCTGGGATGGCAGAGCTGCTACACTGGAAGAGCAGGCCCTTTTCCCGATTCAGGACCCCATCGAGATGAATCAGGATTTAGCAAGCCTGCCAGCAGAGTTAAGCACTGACTCGACCTACCGGCAAAGTTTCCAGGAAGCCTTTGGCAGCCCGGAGGTTACCGTGGAGCGCATTGCTCAGGCACTGGCTACCTTTGAGCGGGGTATCCGCAGCCGTAAGAGCCGGTTTGACCGTTTTATGGAAGGCAACTACAGTGCGCTGAACGACGATGAAATTGCCGGTTTGCACCTTTTTCGCACTAAAGCTAAATGCATCAATTGCCACAATGGCCCCTTTCTGACCGACCAGCAGTTCCACAATAACGGGCAGTCCCACTTTGGCCGCCCTGGAGAGGACCTCGGCTTGTTCAACATCACCGGCGACAGTCTGGACATGGGTAAATTCCGGACCCCAAGCCTGAGAGACGTTGTCTTCACAGGCCCCTACCTCCACCACGGCAACATCGTGGAACTGGACGAAGTCCTCTTTATGTACGATCAGGGCATGCCGCAGATCATCCCCAAAAGGCTGGACGGTACAAGGCAGCCTGCCCACTCCCCCATCCTGCAGCCACTCGGGCTCACCGAAACGGAAAGGAATCAACTCAAAGCCTTTCTCCACGCCCTTTCCACCCGCCCCCGCTCCGTAGCCCTGCCGTAAGCAGCAAAAAGAATGATTTATATCACCGCTGAGCATGACCAGGGTTAGTGCCTCCTTATTGGGCCTGCCCTACCTTTCCGGTAAAAGCAGAACCCATGAGAAAGACCTTGGTATTTTTATTAGCCGTTCTATCCCTGCAACTGGGCAGCGCACAGGTAAAACTGGTCCTCAACCAACAGGAAGGCGCAACCCTGGCCCGGATGGCGGAAGAAGAAAAACTGGCCTATGATGTCTATATGGATATGGCAGAACGGTGGGAAGCTCAGGCCTTTACGCAAATTGCAGCAGCAGAACAGCGCCACCTGGAAATGATTAAACAGCTCGCGGACCGCTACGGCATAAAAATGTCAAAAGCCGTACGTTCGGGCGAAAGAGGGCTGTATGGCAATGCTGCGTTGCAACAGTCCTATCTCGACCTGACTCAAAAAGGCCAGCAATCGCTTACTGCTGCCTTCCAGGTAGGTGCGCTGATTGAAGAAATGGACATTAGAGATTTGAAAACAGCCATTGCTGAAACCGAAAATGCCAACCTGAAAGCCACCTACACCCGCCTTATGGAAGCTTCGAACAACCACCTCGTTGCTTTTTCTCAAAACCTGGAACAGGCAGGTGAAGCTTATGTGCCCAGCTACATCACCACGGCCGACTACGATGCCATCATGAGGGGCAGCACGAAAGCCTGTCAGCCAGGCAAAAATCAGCAAGGCTGCAAGGGAAAGAGTCAGCAGGGCTGTAAAGGCAACAAACAACAAGCAGAGGCTGGCTGCGCAGGCAAACAGGCCGGCCAATCCGGCAAAGCTTGCTGCAGTGGCAAAAAGGGGCAGGGAGCAGGAGGCTGTCAGGGCAAAAAGACCGACCTTAAGCCTTAATCCGGCCCACTTCATCAACTACAGTAGTGCCCTTTTTCTGAAGCTTCGGAAAAAGGGCATTACTTTTGCAGCGAGATCAACGTCCAAACGAACCATGAAAACGAACTCCTCACTTCTTCTGAGCCTCCTTCTGGCCTTGCTGCTTCAAATACTCAACACAGGTACTTTGGCGGCACAAGCCCGCTTTCCGGTAACGCTGGAAGAAGCGATGGCTATTGCCCAACGGAATTACCCTGAGCTCAAGCGTGACCAAAGAGCATTGGAACGGCTTCAGGCGCTGATGGGCACGGCACGGCCCAGCAATTCCACCCAGCTATTTATAGCAGGCGGTATGGTCGACCCTGCAAACCCAGCTACCGGATTGCACAGCGCGGGCCTTCTCAAAGCTTTTGACTGGCCGGGTACAACAAAAATGCGGGAGGAAGCACTCCGGGAAGCCGTTTTGCTGGGCAACGCTGAGTTAGAACTGACCGACTGGGAACTCAGGCGGGAAGTCTCCAAAGCTTACTACCAGCTGGTATTCACTAAAAACCTTCAGCAGCACTACCGGGAAAAACAGGAGCTGATGAGCCGGCTCGTCGATCTTGCGCAAGCCAGGTTTGAATTTGGCGAAACCGGGAAAATACCGGTGCTCTCTGCCACAAGCAAGCAAAAACAAGCCAGCCTCGAACAAAAAGAAGCACAAAAGGCTTACGATCTCGCTCATACCCTTTTTAACAACTGGCTTCACTCAGACTCCGTCTTTTACGCTCTGCCAGACTCCCTGCCTTTGCCTGCCCCCACCCCAAACTGGTATGTCAGCGGCGGGCACCCTCACCTGCTTAAAAAGCAACAGGAAGTCCGGCTCGCAGAAGCACATATCACACGTGAGCGCAGTCAGCTAATGCCAAAAATCCTGGCAGGTGGACAACTCCAAATGATCAACGAAACACTACCCTTTTTGGGCTATCAGCTAGGGCTAAGCCTGCCCATTAGCCGCAAAGCCATACAATCCAGAATAGAGGGCGCTGAAAAAGCTGTCGCCCTTCAGGTCGCTGAACTCGATGCCACCGAAAGGGCACTGGAGAACAAAAGGCGGGAACTGACTACCCAATTCCTGGCTCAGAGAAACCTGTTGGAATTTTCAAAAAAAGAGCTGCTCCCGCTGGCAGACGAGCAGATCCGATCGGCAGAAGCAGCTTACGCAAGTGGTGCCGTAGACTACCATGACTATATCGTAAACCTCGAACAGGGGCTGCAAACCAAACTCGAATGGATTTATAACTTAAGGGACTACCACTTGCTCCGCCTGGAACTGGAGTTCCTGAGTGGACGCCGGTAATATCCAAATTACTGGTATTAAGGACAGGATGGCCATCGGGAAATATAGCCCGGCAATTACCACTCAATCCACCCTGATTTTTTGCTCGGAAAAACAGTTTTAACTACCTTGCTGAGGACTAAAACCAATTACCATGTCTACACTTGTTAAGCGAATTCTTCTGGGATTGCTCGGGGCTCTTGTGGCACTTCAGTTTTTCCAGATCGACAAGGCCAACCCGACTGCTCCCAACGGGCAAGACCTGATTGCTGCCGTGCAACCTCCGCAGGATGTGGCACAGCTATTGAAAGATGCCTGCTACGATTGTCATTCCTACCACACTACCTACCCCTGGTACGCTAACATACAACCCGTTGGCTGGTGGCTGAAGGGGCATGTGGACGAAGGCCGGGAACATCTTAATTTCTCTGCCTGGACCGCCTACGATGCAGAGAAGCGCGCCCACAAAGCAGAGGAATGTGCCGAAGAAGTAGAAGAAGGGCATATGCCCCTGAAAGCCTACCCGCTCACCCATGCGGAAGCCCGCCTTACGGACGAGCAACGCAGCCGCCTCGTGACCTGGTTCAGTGCATTGGCCGACGACCGGGATATTTCAAAGCGTATCCGCGAGAAAGCCCCGAAAAAAAGCCCCGGGCCTGAACTTCAGCATCAGGATATGCCCACAGAATAACCGCATGTGATGGAAGCAGCACCAAGTGCCCCTAATTTCCTCCAAAGGCATCAGGATTACCTGGGCGAGTTTGTCTACGGAGGTATTGATGGCAGCGTGACCACTTTTGCGGTGGTTGCCGGCTCCGTTGGGGCAGGGCTGGACAGCTCTGTGATTCTCATCCTAGGTTTCGCCAACTTGCTGGCAGATGGGTTCTCCATGTCTGTGGGAGCCTACCTTTCGGCAAAATCAGAATCGCACAACTACGAGAAGCATAAAAAAGCCGAATACTGGGAAATTGAACATAAGCCGGAAGAGGAGCGGGAGGAAGTACGGGAAATCTACCGCCAAAAAGGCTTTGATGGGCCACTGCTGGAGCAGGTGGTGGACATCCTCACGGCTGACAAGGACCGTTGGGCAGATGTAATGATGAAAGAGGAGTTGTTCATGATGGAGCAACGCCGCTCGCCACTGGCCATTGGTGCCGTCACCTATGTGGCGTTTATCCTGGTGGGGTTCATTCCGCTGGCCTTGTATCTTTATGATTACTTTTTTCCGTTTTCCGGCGATTTGTTCTGGACTACCTGTGCGCTGACCTGCCTGGGGTTTGCCACTGTTGGCGGACTAAAAAGCTACGTTACAGAAACCTCCATATGGAAAGGCGTACTGGAAACCCTGGCACTGGGTGCTTTGGCTGCTGGTGTTGCCTATTTGGTAGGAGACGTTCTCGAACGTATAATTGTTGGCTAAACCTTTGCTGCTATGTTTGAAAAACTACTACCCTATGACACTGCTCACCTCATCCTGCGCAGCTATCAGCAATATTACTACAACTACAAGCGTGTTACCAAACGCGCCCAGATCCGCTTCGAGCACCGCGACTGGAGGGGCATGCAGGCGGATGCCCGCGAACGGCTAACCCTTTACCGGGATCAGGTGGGCAAAACCACCAAGGAAGTGGTCAAATTACTGGGCAGCTTGTCGAGTGATGACGACACCTGGAAAAAAATCAAGCAATACTATCTGGAGGAAGTCAGCAATTTTGCCACGCGGAATATTGCGGAGACTTTCTACAATTCCATTTTCCGGCACAGCCACCGGGGCCTTAGTGTCGACAAAGACCTCATGTTTGTCCTTGCAACAGCTACTTACCGGGAGTTCCGCTCTACCATACCCATTCATCAAACGTTCTTCCTGATTGAACCTCTGGAACATATTTTCCGGCAGGTCTTCCACTTTTTCACTTTTGATGCTCAATGGGAAGACATGGAGCGGGACATTCAGTACATCTGCGATACCTTACGGGAAAGCCTGACCCCCGGAGAATTGCCCCGCCACGCCCGCATTGAATTGCTCAAGTCAGTATTTTACCGCAACAAAGGCGCCTATATCGTGGGCAGGCTACACCTGGAAGACCGGATCACCCCGTTTATCATTCCGCTCCTGCATAAGGAAAATGGCATTTTTGCGGATGCACTCCTGCTCGACTACAACGATGTATCCTCCATCTTCAGCTACAACCGGTCCTACTTTCTCGTAGACGTGGATATTGTCAGCGAAACCGTCGACTTCCTGAAATCTATACTGCCCACCAAGAGCCTGGGCGAACTCTACAACTCCATTGGGTTCGAAAAACACGGTAAAACCGTCCTTTACCGGGACTACCTGCGGCACATGGAGCGTACCCTCGATAAATTTGACCACGCGCCGGGCATTAAAGGGATGGTGATGGCGGTTTTCACCACCCCATCCTACAATATGGTCTTCAAAGTGATCAAAGACCGCTTCGCCGCTCCCAAGCAAGTGACAGAGGATGAAGTAAAGCGAAAGTACGAGATGGTCTTTTTCCACGACCGGGTGGGGCGTATGGCAGACAGCCACATCTTTGAGCAGTTCCTGTTTGAGCGTTCCCGGTTTTCGGATGAACTCCTGCAGTACCTCATGGAAGAAGCCCCTTCCAAGGTCAAAATCAAAGGCGATATCGTGGAGATCAGGCACCTCTACATTGAGAAAAAGATGATCCCGCTCAACCTCTTCCTCGATCAGGCTACAACAGAGGAAGCAGAGGAGGTCATCAACGACTATGGCAAGGCGATCAAACAACTGGCTGCGGTCAATATTTTTCCGGGCGACATGCTGCTCAAAAACTTTGGTGTCACACGCCTGAAGCGGGTCGTCTTTTACGACTACGACGAGATCGGCCCGCTAACCGATTACAACTTTCGGCGCATCCCCGAGGCCGAAACCTACGAAGAAGAACTCTCCTCAGAGCCTTTCTACTCGGTAGGCCCAAATGACATTTTCCCGGAGGAGTTCCGGCGTTTCCTGATTGGGCGGCGCGACATCAGGGATATTTTTTACCGCCTGCATGGCGACCTCTACGATGTTGGTTTCTGGATTGACACCCAGAAGAAGCTCGAAGCAGGATACCTCTTTGATGTATTCCCCTACCGGCAACGGCTGCGGTTTGCCAAACGCTACCCAAGGTAAGAATCAGAGCTGCACTTCCACCCCATACCAACTGACCATTTAACAAACCAATTAATACCTTCAAAAAATGAGACCCTACCTGTTTACCCTGGCAACAGCCCTGCTACTTTCAGCCTGCAATACCACCAAATCCACCACCGACACAGCAAACACCAAGGCCCTCGACCAGTTACAGCGGGCGATGACCGGCACCTTTACCAGCGCCGCTCAGGCTGCCGAAGACGATGCCTTCTACGATATCACCCTGCACATGTACCCCATTTGGAAGGACCGGGGGCATTGGCTGTACGTAGAGCAAGCCGTAAGTGCCATGCCTGCCAAACCTTACCGGCAGCGCATCTATCAATTGGAACAGGTGGACAAAAAGACCTTCAAAAGCATCGTCTACACCGTAGATAATGAAGATGACCTGGTCGGCGACTGGCAGGTACCGGAAAGCTTCAATGCGCTATCCAAAGATGACTTGCGTTTGCGCGAAGGCTGCGCGGTCATTCTAACCCAACAAGCTGATGGCACTTACACCGGAAGTACAGAGGGGGACAGCTGCAAAAGCACCCTGAGGGGTGCGGCTTATGCTACTTCCGAAGTCACCGTCATGCCCGGAAAAATCGTCAGCTGGGACCGGGGCTTTGATGCATCCGGAGCACAGGTTTGGGGTGCTGAGAAAGGCGGTTATATCTTTCTCAAAGAGTAGGTTTACATACCCTGAAACAGCTTAAAAATACGCCGGTACTCATCCGTCCAGCTGCTGGGCTCGATGAAGCCGTGGGGCTCCACAGGAAATACGGCCAATTCCCAGTTTTCCTTCCCAAGCTCAATCAGGCGCTGGGACAGTCGCACTACATCCTGAAACTGTACGTTGTCGTCTACCATGCCGTGGAGGATAAGCAGGCGGTCCTCCAGCCCTTCTGCGAAGTAGATCGGTGAGCTTTGGCGGAAGGCAATGGAATCTTCCACCGGTGTATTGAGGATGTTGGAGGTATAAGGATGGTTGTAGTGCGCCCAGTCGGTTACCGAACGCAGGGCCGCACCACATTCAAATGTGCCAGGCGAAGTGAATAGCGCCATCAGGGTGATGAAACCCCCATAGGAGCCTCCGTAAATGCCAATTCGTTCCGGGTCAATGCCGAGCGTTTCCACCAGGTAGGCAGCACCGTCTACCTGATCGCTAAGGTCTTTGCCACCCATGTGCCGGTAAATCCCGGTCCGCCAGTCCCGGCCATAACCATCACTGCCCCGGTAGTCGATGTCCAATACCGTGAAGCCATTGTCGACCAGCAGGTTGTGAAACATGTACTCCCGGTAATAGCTGCTCCACCACCGGTGTACGTTTTGAAGGTAGCCCGCTCCGTGAACGAAGATGACGGCTTTGCCTTTTCGAGTCCCTGTCTTCGGGCGGTACAGGCGGGCAGGCACGCTTGCCCCATCTGATGCCTTAAAGCGTATGATTTCAGGCTCCCGCCAGGCGTAGCTTTGAAAAGCCTTTGTGGTGGATTCAGTGACCCGGCGCATTGCACTGCCCGGCTGATTATCCATCAGGTACAGTTCCCAGGGCTGATTGCTGTAGGAATAGCGCAGGGCGAGGGTCTTTTCATCCGGTGCGATTTCCACCTCATATTTCCCTGGCGCGTCCGTGACTTTCTGCAAAGAGCCTCCCTTAACAGTTAAGTGATAAAAATGCTGCTCGAAGGGGCTTTCCGCATTAGCGATGATGAAAAAGGTCTGCTTATCGCGGGACAATTGCGCGCTACGGATTTCAAAATCGCCACTTGTCAGCGCGGTACGCTCGTCGGTATCCAGGTTGTGGGTATAAAGGTGTGAGTACCCGGTGGCTTCTGACTGGTAGAAAATGGTTTGCTCATCCAGCCAGCCCAAGGTTCCGGTTGAGAAATTCCAGCCGGAAATACCAGGACCTCCCACCCAGGCATCATCCTGCTGTCGGTCAATTTGCCGGAGCTGACCGGTAGACAGGTCCAGCTCTGCAATCCAGCGGGTTTTATTGTCCAATGCGCGTACAACGACCACTGCCCTGCCCTGATCGCTGAAGACCGGGCCATGCAGGATGACATCCCGGGGAGATTCGTACTGTGCGGCAGTATCTCCGTAGACTGTCATGCGATAGGCAGGCTTGTCGTAAATGCCCTCCAGGCTCAGGGTGGAAACGGTGTAGAACGTATCCCGCTGCCGGTCGTAAACGCCCATTTCGTAAGTATCCTGAGAATGGCCCACCTTTGGGCGTGCTTTTTTGATATCCAGATAGCCCGTTGGGTCAACGAAATGGGGCACCTGTGTGCTTTCTGTGCTAGCATCGAAACGCAGCCGGAGCGTCACAAAGCGCTGATCGGGGCTAAGCTGCAGATTACTCCACGACTTACTGCCCAAATGAATGGCCTGAGGGCGATCCGGGCGCAGGGCTTCCCGGCGTTCCTTTTCCAACCGGTCCAGAGCATCCCGCCAGCGCAGGACTTCGAAGAGCTCCATTTGCTGTTCGTCCAGCCATGTTTGCTGTGCATCCGTGGACCCGCTGCTGCCACCGCTGCCTTTCTCAAAGTAAGTGAGCTGCTCAATCCGCTGTTCCTGTAAATGCCAGGCATAGAGATTGCGGTCGGCGGTGAAAATGATCTGCCTGTCATCCGAAGTAAAGGAAGGGGCGGACTCGCGCTGCCCGGTACGGGTCAGCTGCCGGCTGCTATCGGCTGCAATATCGTAAAGGAAGAGGTCGCCATTTTTGGCGTAAGCCATGAGCGTATAGTCTGAATTGTATGCGCCCGGCTCAGGCAATCCCCGCTGCCGCTCCGGGCTTACAGGCACCGGCTTTTCTTCTCCCCGTTTCACACTGAACAGGGAGCGCAGGGTATCCTGCTCAGGATTCCAGGTAAAAAAGACTTCCTGGCTGTTGGGGTGCCACTGAATTCGCTCCGGCAGGAAGCCTACGAAGCGCTCGCCCTGCATAATGCGATCAATCTCAAGGGGAGCGCTATTGGTAGCGGGCTGGGCCAGGGCTGCAACAGGGAAAAAGCTGAGCAAAAGCAAGCGGAAAAACAGACGCATGGTTATGTTTTTCCGCTAAATGTACGATGAAATAGATTAAAAGATCGTCTTGTCGTACTTCGAGCCAGAGTTTTCTGAGTTTTCCAGGCTCTTGTCGTAGCGCATGGAGAAATGAAGGTAGAGCGACCGGGACAACCGCATAATTTTGAAGTAGGTCAAAGCTGCGAAAGCCAGGGTAAAGCCCATGGCGGCCATAACGGACCAGTCGTAATACAGTACCAGGAGCAGCGCCGGCAGCAGCAGCATCCAGGACGAAATGCCGTAGGAAATAATGAGTGCACCGAAGTAAAAGCCCGGTTCCGGCTCAAAGTCCAGCTTGCAATTTTGGCACTCCTTATGCATGTCAATGGGGTCGGTCCATTTAAAAGGCTTTTTAAACAGATCACCCTCCCCGCAGCGGGGGCATTTATAATTCCAGATTCCTTTCCAGGATAATTTCATGGCTGATAGCTTTTGTGGGCACAAATGTACAAAACTTCATAAGTTCATACCTTTGTGGCGAACAAGGAATAAAATCTTTTGTAGAACATTGGCTGCCCCCCGAAAAGTTGAGTGCAGGCTCAAAGATTACAACGACATTACCAAATACCAATTACGGCAAAGAAAGCTAAAGAGAATGGCACATAAATAGTAGATTTGCCCATATCATTTACACCATTGACCAAAACTTGAACTTATGTATAACATGCTAAAACACGCGCACTCGGGCCTGAGATGGCTACTGCTCGCGGCGCTCCTCTATGCCATTATCAAAGGCTTTCAATCCTGGCGCAATGGCAAGGCTTTTAATAAGCCCTCTGCACTCATTGGCCTGATCCTGACTCACGTACAGCTGGTTATTGGGCTGCTGTTGTATTTTGTATTCAGCCCACTGGTTTCCTACGGAGAAGGCTTTATGAAGGACACCATCACCCGCTTCTACACGGTTGAGCATTTGGTGACGATGCTGCTTGCCATCATCCTGATTACCGTTGGCTACAGCCGCGGAAAGCGCAAAGCGGATGCTACTGCCGCTGGCAAGGCGGTATTTGTTTTCTACCTGATCGGACTGCTGCTCATCTTACTGGGCATTCCGTGGCCGTTCCGTGGGCTTGGTGCGGGCTGGTTTTAGACCCGCGCCGGCCAATTAATCTAGTGCCTCAAGCCATAAATCCTTGACACCCCAAGTT
>ENA-UENT01000500-UENT01000500.1-marine-metagenome-genome-assembly--contig:-NODE-500-length-22966-cov-134.340383_pt1 | contig 22966 bp, 17 predicted proteins | sample MGYA00237879_ERZ529330 | MGnify/ENA primary metagenome ERZ529330 (study PRJEB26372, sample SAMN05368345) | marine metagenome | biome: cultured habitat; feature: ocean water; material: water; isolation... | reverse complement strand
ATATCTGTTGCGACCAATATGGGATTGCTATATCAACAGATAATTATCAGTTCCAAAAAAAACTACAGTCAAGGAACTATTTTTGCACTTTTTTTTCCCATATTGAAAGATTCCTCATATTAAAATGTTAGTATAAAAGTTATTAAAATAGGAAATAATAAAAATGCATATTATAGGAACAAGGAAAAAAATATTGATTCCGTCAGTTGTAACACATTAATCACTGGAGCTGCTGTATTTACTTAGACTTAGTTGCTATGATAAAAACCATGCGATCGCTAAATTTCAATACTGACTTATCCTGATATTTCTCTTCTATTTCCTTTAAACCTTCTGCCAATTCAGCATCATTAAATTCAGAAAGCAAAGACATATAACAATTTTCTACCATTTCGAAATACTGACTTTTTGGCAATTCTAAAGGATACTCAATAATATCCATATCAACAACAAAACCTACTTGCTGAAGTAAATTAATCATTTCTTGATAATGAGGTTGTTTTTTTTCATAAGACTCTAGTGCTTCCGTAAATAAAGGATGCTCAATAGTAGGTGGCCATAACAATAATAGAAAAATTCCTCCAGGAGTTAATCTTTGGTACAAATTCTGGAATAGAATAAATTTTTCTTTTATATGATGGATAGCTTCTTTCAATAAAATTTTGTTATAAATTCCTAGTTTTTGAGAGAATTTTACTCCATCCATTTCTATGGGGTTTAATCGACTATTTGCTGGAATTTTTCCTACCATTTCAGCAGAATTATCAACGCAAATAATCGGTTGCTGTAATTGAATTTGATGGAGAATTTCTTTGCTATAAATTCCTGTTCCACAGCCAATATCCACTAAAGTGTCTGTGGCATTTAGGTGTAGATATTGGATAATTTTTTGAGTGGTAAATTTAATGTAATCAGGAGAGTATGACCAGAGATTATCGTAAATATTGGCGATATTTTGGTAATGGTTTTTGCTATGGTTACTTATCATAAGTTAAGGGATATTTTAAGGGATATTTACAAATAATTATCAATAATAAAGATATGGCTTCAATGATTAAATTATATAACACTATAGTTTTTATTGACTATAGGCAAAAAAAAATCATAAAATTAAAGCAAATTCTCAAAACAAAATAATCATTTTCTTCTGAAAAATTCAACTAAATCTAATACTAATTATTATCAACTGTTCTATACTCACATTTGATATTTATAAAGATTATTTGTTGGCTCCAATACTGAATATTTGGGTTACTTCAGTTCGGAAAAAAAGTTGTTTTTGCTAGCTTTGAAGTATAGAAAAACTGTTTTTAATTGGTATAAAAGGGGGAATATTATCCATAAAAATAATTTAATCAACAACTTATTTTACCAAGTCTTGACCTGAAAAAATCTCAGAATAAAAAGCAACAGAATTTTTGTATAGTAAAGTTGAAGAGTTACGGGCGCGTTTTCAATAAACTGAGGCTTATGCTATCAGCTAACCGAATAATTCTTGATGCTACTGCAATGATTAATTGTGGCTCCCTGAATGAGTGGGAGTGGTTAAAACGAAATTATAATTTTTTATATGTTGCTCAAGAGGTTTTAGGCTCAGACAATTTAGAACTACCTACCTGCCAAGTAGCAAGAGAAAACTTTAGCTCACTTAGTCCAAACAAAGAAGAAATGTATGTGAGTTTCCTAGAATTTATAAATTCAAAAGCCATGACTTAGGGAAGCCTAGACTTTAAACTTAGCCGTAACTCGTCATCAATCATTACTCTGCTCTAGTGATGATACATTAATAACATAAATTTCGATGTATAATACCATTATTTATATTAGAACATTTTGACTATTGACTAGGATAGTGAAAGCTCAACACAAAAGAATTCCATTGCAGTGAATAACAATGGAAACTTCAAGACTTATAAATAAGTTAAAAGTTAAAGTCCGCAGACTCAGTTTACGATCACTACACTGACCGCATTTTCTTGAGACTGACTTTCCAACATCAAACCATACTCCAAACCTTCAATAACAGCGAGATAAGAAGCATCCAAAATATTAGTAGAAACTCCCACAGTAGTCCACCGTTGTTGACCATTACTCGACTCAATTAACACCCTAGTCTTAGCAGAAGTACCCGCTCCACTATCCAAAATTCTCACCTTATAGTCTGTCAAGTAAAAATTAGCGATCGCTGGATAAAAATTTCCTAAAGCCTTCCGTAAAGCAGTATCCAAAGCAGAAACCGGACCATTTCCTTCAGCAGCTTCGAGAATATCCCTACCATCAACAGCAACCTTCACCGTTGCCAGAGAATTAGAAACCTTAGCACTCTCCTTATCTAAATGTACCTGGAAACCTTTAATCTCAAAAAAATGCTGCCTTCGCTCCAAAGCACTTCGCATTAATAACTCAAAACTGGCCTCCGCTGCCTCAAATTGATACCCCTGATTTTCCAACTCTTTTAACTTATCCAAAATTTTTCGACAAGCTGGGTTTTGGCGATCTAGTTCTATGCCAAAACTTTTTGCCTTTGCTAACACATTACTCAAACCTGCTTGGTCAGAAATCACAATACGACGAGTATTACCTACTTCTTGGGGTTGAATATGTTCATAAGTTAGAGGGTTACGTTCCACCGCAGACACATGAATACCACCCTTATGAGCAAAAGCTGATAAACCTACAAATGGTGCATGGTCGTCAGGAGCAAGATTAACTATTTCACTAATACCTCGACTGACCTGAGTCAGTTTTTCCAGTTTTTGTGATTGAATACAATCATAACCCAACTTAATTTGTAAATTAGGAATTAAAGTACAGAGATTAGCATTACCACAACGCTCCCCATAACCATTAATAGTTCCCTGCACCATCTGTACTCCTTCGATCACTGCAGACAAGGCATTAGCCACAGCAGTACCAGAATCATTATGAGTGTGAATACCTAATCTAGTATTAGGTAACTCTCTAGAAACATCTGCTACTATTTGAGTAGCTTCGTGTGGTAGGGTTCCTCCATTCGTGTCGCATAGAACTAACCATTGAGCCCCTGCATTTTTGGCAGCAGTTAAAGTTTGTAAAGCATAATTGGGGTTATGTTTGTAACCATCAAACCAATGTTCAGCATCGTAAATAACCTGACAACCTTGACTACACAGATAGGAAATTGTATCTGAAATCATCTCTAAATTTTCTTCAAGAGTAGTTTTTAACCCTTCAGTAACGTGCAAGTCCCAAGATTTACCAAAAATTGTTACCCACCGTGTACCCGCAGACAAGATAGGTTGGAGAGTAGGATCTGATGCTGCTTGTTTTCCAGGACGTCGGGTGGAACAAAATGCTACGACTTCTGCTTGAGTTAGGGGTTGCTCTTTGAGATGCCAAAAAAATTGTACATCTTTAGGATTGGCTCCAGGCCAACCGCCTTCGATAAAGGGAATCCCTAAACTGTCGAGCTGGTGGACAATACGTAATTTATCTTCTAAGGATAGGGATAATCCTTCTCGTTGGGCACCGTCCCGCAGAGTTGTATCGTAAATCCAGATTTTGTTCATGGTAGTTGATGGTAGATTTCAGAGCTTAGGTAATAATCTATTATATCATATAATCTGGTTTTAAGCAAGTTATAGTTGCGACAGAAAAAATTTTTAAAGTTAATTTAAACTTTATCACATTATGCTTACCAAGAACATCAGGGAATCACTATAGGAATTCTCTTTTTACATTGTCCACAGGAGTAATGGGTAAGAGTTTCAGAGTTTATTTCTAGTTTTTGAATTGTTACAACCCTTTGATTGAATTGCTATATTTGCCCAGCTTACTTTATTATGTAAATTTTTAGCTGTTAATATATAATTAATATTATTCAATATAGTAAGTAATTTGTTATGGTTATAATTTAGACTTCAGAATAAAATTATAATTTGTAATTCTGGTGCAAATCCACCATCTATGTTGATCAAAAATAATGTTGGTGTTTATAATGGCAATGCCTCAATTATTAACTTTCCTAGTATTGGTACTTGTGCCACTTGCGCTATGGAAATAGAAGAAGAAGTTTCTCAAGGAAAGAAATTCGAGAAAAAACTAAATTTTCTTCGCCTCCCTATTCTCCTAATTATCAGAAAAAATTATCCTTTTAAGTGAAAGTTTTAGGAGATATCAAGAATACTAAATATAGTGGCTTTTGGGGCAAGTGTTTTGAGATGTTTTGGACTCTAGACAGGTTAACAAAATCATAGTTTGTTTTCGTAATACGTATTTTATAAACTTAAAAATTCACTTGCCAAAGTAATCTATCATGTCTTCAAAGCCAAGAGTTAAACTTATAGTAATCTAACTTTAGAAAATGAGTACAACGAGGATTTAAACACCCCCTTAAAAAATATTTAAAATTCCAAGTTTGAGTTGTGCAAACCAATTATCTTGATCAAGATAGATTAAATATATTTAAATAAAAATAATCCCCAATATCTGGTCTAATAAAAATAAAATAAAGAGATAAAATAAAGAGATAAAAAATATTTAAAATTTATAGTATAAATAAGTATTTATTATTCCTAATTAATATATCTACAATGATTTTTAAAGTATCAGTAAATTAGTCTAAAAAATCTATGCTATTTCATTTTAATTTATCCCAATTTCTAGAAAATTAGACTAGGCTTAGGTATGACTTCAGTTATTAAATAGTTGACTTATATTTTTTTCCTTTTTGCACGATGAATACTAAATTAATGTTAATTACTATTAGAGATAAAATGGCAAAAAAAGTCCCTAAATATTGACAGTTTGCGACAGAATATACAGGTTAAAAATTTGTTAAGAAATGGTATTAATTCTAACTTTTCTTGATAATTATCTATACAATTATTCGTAAAAGTATCAGTTAATTAGTGTAAAAAAGTCCTGAGTTTACCCTTATGAGTCAATCAAACAAAATCATCATTATTGGTGGCGGTATTATCGGTATATCAATAGCAATAGAACTAAAGTTACGCGGAGCTAAAGTAACAGTTATTAGCCGAGATTTTCAGCAAATTGCCACAAATGCTGCTGCCGGAATGTTAGCCCCCCAAGCTGAAGCTATTCCCCCTGGAAAAATGTTAGATTTATGTTTAAAAAGTCGAACATTATATCCAGAATGGGTACAAAAAATAGAATCAATTAGTGGTTTAGAAACTGGTTATTGGTCTTGTGGAATTTTATCCCCAGTTTATGCTCTAAAAGATAGAGAAAATTATGCTTTACCAAGCCTGAATTATCAATGGCTAAATCAAGTAGCAATCCATCAATATCAACCAGGATTAAGTCCTGAAGTAATTGGGGGCTGGTTTTACCCTCAAGATGGGCAAGTAGATAATCGTTATTTATACCAATCAATTATAGCAGCAGCTAAAGAATTGAAAGTTGAAATTCAATCAGGAATTGTGACAGAAATAATTCGGAAAAAAGGAAAAATTAAAAGTCTCAAAACATCAATAGGTGAAATAGAAGCAGAACATTATGTCTTAGCTACAGGTGCATGGTCGCAGGAGTTATTACCAATTCCCATTTTTCCGACAAAAGGGCAAATGTTATCATTAAAAGTGCCCTCATATGTAAGTAGAGAAAATCTATCTTTGCAACAAGTTATATATGGAAGTCACTGTTATATTGTACCCCGCAAAGATGGCAGAATAATTATTGGTGCAACTTGTGAAAATATCGGATTTGTTGATGGAAATACTCCGGTAGGAATTCAACAATTATTAGGAAATGCAATTAGATTATATCCAGTGTTAAGGGATTACGAAATCTTAGAATTTTGGTGGGGTTTTCGTCCTAATACTCCTGATGAAATGCCGATATTAGGAAAAAGTAATTATGATAATTTGACTTTAGCAACTGGGCATTATCGAAATGGAATTTTATTAGCACCTGTAACAGGAATGTTGATAGCTGATTTAATTTGGAATAATCAATCTAACTCCTTATTGACAGCTTTTAATTATTCTCGGTTTATGGAAGTCGGAAGTCAAGTTTGAGGAATTAATATAAAATAACCTTTGATTTAGAATATTCAATTTATTTGAGCAAAATACTTAAAAATTAGTCAATTAACTTATAGGGAATTGTGTAGATTATTGCTCATGTACAGGATAGATAAAAGTTTAATTATTCATGAGGAAATATATATACAAGTGACTACTACAAAATTCGGGAATAATTCATTTCTATAACTCTTGCTCAATAGATATATGTTATCGCGATCGCATATAAAATAAATTAGATAACCTGATTAAATTATTTCAATTATGTATGTGTTTAACTTCTATTTTAGGTTTAACGATGGAAATAAAAATGGGGAAAAAATAGGAAAATAAACAGAAACAAAACAAAGCCAGTCAATGGTTTTTATAGTTTTCTGACCCTAGTTTATAACTAAAAAGTTTATTTCTGTTGGTATGAATAATGATTATAATTAGACATCTCCAAAAGTACTCAAACGACTATCCTAACTATCTTGAGTCGAGCGATCGCCACTAATCAAGATAGTTAAGTTGTAAGGTTTTATAAGTATCAGAGATACTCAGAGATACTTTGTGTTACTAATATAAATATTTATTCTACTTTTTCTGATTATTTTCTATCTCAATTTTTGAGAATTTATATTAATATAAACTAGCAAATTATTTAGTCTAACTAAGCCTAACTTTCTCTAATTTTAAATTTTGGAGATATCTATTAGAGTTATTTTACTTTTGGATATAGAGTTTATTCAATTGAGAAATTACACAGAGTGAAACTCTATTTTTCAAAGGGAGATGATTACAACTCATCTTATTCTATAACAATTCCCATAAATAATGAGGCACAAAATCGTACCTCACTAATATAGGAATTGCTATATTTTATCTTGAAACGGTCGTCTTTCAATAATTTGAAAACTGCTGTAAGAGTTTTCAGCTTGCGAACATTAAAAAAAAATGCTCACCCGCTCTGGGACGCTCCATGGCTCCCTGCTGTGGTCTAGCTACATTAAAACCGCTGTCAACCATTGAACACTTGGAATCCTAAATGGCTAAAAGCTGATAGCTAATTAAGAACTAAACCTTAGCTAATTCAAACACTGCTCCCAAACCAGATGCCATTTCTGCTGGAGAAATTTTTCCATCTTTATTGATATCGAGAGCATCAAATACAGCATCACTTCCTGCCCACTCTTCGCGAGTAATAAAACCATCACCATCTAGGTCATAGATATAGAAAATATCTTCTGCTGCATGGGTGACTCCTTCTAGGCGAGTCAACCGCTCTGCTAATAGTTTTTCCAATGATTCTAATGCTTTGGAAAAACCTTTAATACCTTCATCTAACTTTTGAGATGCCATCCGATCTTCAGCGTGCATCTGATCAAAAGTTTCTTTATCCATGAGAATTTTTTCTGCATCAGACTGAGCAGCTTTCTCATCAGAAAGTTTAGTAGGTAACTCACCTATTGTTGACTCTAACTCACCCAATAGCCCTGGTGAAATAGTCAATAAATCACAACCCGCTAATTCCGTAATTTCTCCTGTATTACGGAAGCTAGCTCCCATAACTTCGGTCTTGTAACCAAACTTTTTGTAGTAGTTGTAGACCTTAGTTACAGATAAGACACCAGGGTCTTCTGCTGGGGGATAAGAATCTCGTCCAGTTTCTTTTTTGTACCAGTCTAAAATTCTTCCCACAAAAGGAGAAATTAAAGTCGCACCAGCTTCAGCACAAGCGATAGCCTGATGCAAACCAAACAGTAGAGTTAAGTTGCAGTGAATACCTTCTTTTTCCAGCACTTCTGCTGCTTTGATCCCTTCCCAAGTAGAAGCAATCTTAATCAAGATACGATCACGTGAAACCCCAGCCTCTTCATATTGAGCAATTAAATCTCTTCCTTGAGCTATTGTTGCCTCTGTATCATAGGATAGTCTTGCATCAACCTCTGTGGATACCCGCCCAGGAACAATTTGTAAAATCTTGAGTCCAAAAGCAACTGCCAATCTCTTAAATGCTAAATTTGCCACATCAGAAGCGGTTGCATCTGTTCCCAATTCTTGCCTTGCTGTTTTCAAAGTTTCATCCACAATTTCTTGATATTGTGGCATCTGAGCAGCAGCAGTAATTAATGAGGGATTAGTAGTTGCATCCCGTGGCTGAAATTTTTCAATTGCTTGAATATCGCCTGTATCAGCAACTACAATGGTTACTTTTCGTAGTTGTTCTAGCAAATTTTTAGCCATTTGTTTCTCCTTTTTAGAATAAGTTGCTTATTTAGATTTTAGTTGATAACTGTCACTTCATAAAACTTATGTAAAACTTGATCAAAATCATTGGGGTGCCTCGCCCCACCTTTTAAGATCAAATCTGGTTGAATACATTATATAAATAACTATTATATAATTTGGAGCTCTGGGGAGTATGAAAATATTGTGACAATTATAAGCATATGCTATGTGAACAGGATGAAATAATGGCACATTGGCATATTGAATTTTCGTTGAACTTTTAAATATAAAGTTAATATGATATCTTAGATGTTTCTGTGTTCTAACATACACTATCTATGTATTCAGGCTATTGGTTTACATCCGTTAATATTAGAGCTCGACATCAAAAGGCTCTGAAACCTTTATCGGACTTTTCCAAAATCAGTATTTTGGAGAGGTCTATTTGTTTGGCTTCCTTATGACCACTTTGTTTTTTTACCTGTTCTAATTTGAATAACACTTAAGCTAATGGAAACACCTAATACAAACCAATTCATCTTGGGATCTAAAAATCAAAATCAAAGTCCCATTCCACGAGTAATATCAATTGACATTTTGCCTGGAGTCGTGATGGTGTTGATGACCTTAGATCATGTACGATTTTTTTTCTCTAATGCTGACTTTAACCCCTTAGATCTTACCCAGTCAAACATTCCTTTATTTCTAACCCGGTGGGTGACTCATATTTGCGCCCCTACATTTATTTTTCTAGCAGGAATAGGAGCTTATCTTTCTCTCAAACGTGGCAAAAGCAAGCCAAAACTTTGTCGGTTTTTGTTGCTCCGAGGACTGTGGTTAGTGTTCCTAGATTTAACAGTAGTAACTTTTAGCTGGAGTTTTAACCTGAGGGACAATTTTTTTGTGGCCGGAGTCTTATGGGCGATCGGTTAGTCGATGGTTTTCTTGGCAGCAGTAATTTATCTTCCTACTCGTACAATTGCAGCGATCGGAATTTTGATGATAGTCGGACATAATTTTTTCGATCATGTACAAGCAGAACAACTAGGAAATATTGGTTGGGTTTGGGCAATACTTCACGAAAGGAAAATTCTGGAACTAACTTCCGGGTTTCGCTTATTTATCCTTTACCCTCTGATTCCTTGGATCGGAGTCATGGCAGTAGGTTATGCTTTTGGAACACTGTTAGAAATTGAAAAAAATCGGCGACTTCAGCTATTAAGAAAAATAAGTTTAAGTATGATTGTTACTTTTATTATTATTCGAGTAATTAATAGTTATGGTGACCCCAATCCTTGGTTAATTCAGTCTAGATTTTTTTATACCTTACTATCCTTTATAAACTGTCATAAATATCCACCTTCTTTGCTATATTTATTAATAACACTTGGTTTGGCAATTCTATTACTTTATTTTTTAGAAAAATCAGAAATACGTTATTTTAAGCCATTAATTATCTTAGGTCAGCAACCATTATTTTTCTATGTCATCCACTTTTGGTTAATTCATATAACTGCTATTTTATTTGCTTTGTCTAGATATGGTATAACACCTTTTACTTTCTCCCAATTAGGCATTAGTTGGAAACCTAAAGCATTTGGGTATGATTTACCAATTGTTTATCTAATTTGGTTGTTAATGACTGTTATCTTATATATTATTTGTGAGAGGTTTGCTAAGTATAAGAAAAAGCACCGAGGTAAGTGGTGGTTAAATTACTTGTAAAGAGTTATCCCCAGCAATAGGCCTACTCAACAAAGGTTTATTTAAACCAGGCCTGATCGGTAGACATCTTTTTTAAGATTTACACTTTATATACTTAGAATCTACTGTAATTTGATTACCATACTGATATACTTTCAGATTAACAAATTTAAGTTTTATGAGATTAAGATTCATCTATGGGTAATCCTTCTTATTCCCCTCCGTGGTTCTTAAAAAACGGTTTAGCAATGACTCTCTATGCAACGTTTTGGATACCCCGTTTTTGGGAAGAGACTATTAAATTTTCTAAGCTTTCTTACCAAGATATAATTTTTATTGGTGCAAATGATGTACCAATTTTTGGGTGGATGGCTATCCCAGAAAACCCAAAAGGTACAATTATTGGGACTTATGGAATTACAGGAGATTTAGATAATCAATGGTTCTTAAAGCTATTGGGACGAAAAGCCTATGCTCAAGGTTATGCCGTTGTTTTATTTGATTGGCGTGCCCACGGTAAGACAGCATTACTATCACCAACTCTAACTTCAGACGGTATTTATGAAGGGCAAGATTTTGTTCATATTGCTGCTCAAGCAAAAGCAATGGGTTGTCCACCTAATTTTTGGTTTACTGGATATTCTTTGGGAGGACAACTAACACTTTGGGGTGCTAAAGTAGCAGAAAGTCTGGCTCCAGAATTAGGATTAGCAGAAACAGATATTGGTGGTTGTGCAGTTATTTGTCCCAGTCTAGAAGCTCAACGTTCTCTCTCTTATTTAAATAGTTTTCCTCTAGGAAAACGCTTAGATAAAGGAATTACTAAAAACCTCAAAAAATTAGCTTGGTTAATTCACGATTATCATCCAGATTTTATAGATATAGAGGCAATAGAACGGGCTAACTCTATCTGGAAATTTGATGCAGAATTTATTATCAAAAGCTTAGGATTCTCATCAGTAGAAGCTTATTATAAAGCAACAAGTCCTTTATATTTTTTGCCTCATCTTCAGAAAAAAACATTGATTATTTATGCGGAAGATGATCCACTATTTGACCCAACAATTGTGCCAGAATTAAAAACTATTTGTCAAAATAATTCTGCTATTGATTTGATTTTAACTCGTTACGGTGGTCATGTAGCTCATATTAGCAACAAATCATGTCAAAAGCTTGCCCAAGATCCTGATATTTGGTGGGCATGGAATCGAGTTTTTGAATGGATTAAACAAAATGAAACAGTAACATCAAGGACTGAAGTTGCTGTCTAATTTTATCCTCAGGAGTTAGGTAATATTCCTAATTCCTGATAGTTCTTAATTTAGTAGTTAGTAGTTAGTCGTTAGTAGTTAAAGGACCTTTTTTTTACTATTAACACTTACTCGCCTACTAGTTCCACAGGTTATTTTAGTAACGCCCTAGAGGAATATTACTTTTGCATCCTTTAGTAAGTTTCTTCTTAAATTTTGTTGATAGAATACTTTTATATGTATGAATTTTTTTTAGGTTTTATGAATTTTATCTCTTCATTAAAACTAATCCTACTAAATTGATACAGCTAAAAAAAAGTTTTCAATACCAATACTTTTCTTACCAATAAATTTAAATTTTTCTGTAAATTTAGTGACAGTATTATAGAGAAGTCTTTAATTTTAATTAAACAACTAGTAAAACAATAATTCCTCCACCAACAAATGGGGGTAAATGACAATATGGCAACTGTAGAGTGATTCCCGATTTAACAGGTGAAAACCTGAGACCCATTGGCATCTGTGGAGGGAATATGCAGAAGAGTCAAAGTGGCTACCATATAGTTCTCTATCATAAACTACAATTGACAGACTTCTTCGCTTTATTTAGGGGGAAGTTGAGAAAACAATTGTTTGACAAATCTTGCAGTGAAATTATTCATTTAATACCCCATACTAAACCTCACGATAGAGAATGGTAAACCTAAAAGTTATCAAATAAACATTTGCTCTCCCCTCCCGTGGAAGTAATTTGCGTTTTGCTGCACAATCATGAAATTCTGAGAAAGTGCTCCAGCTATATCTATCCTACAGCAACGTTGTATACAGCAAAACCCATTTTCATGGGGGAAAATAGTTTAGTTGCAACTTGGCAAACCATAAAATATTCAAAAAACTCAGTCGCCTTAAAGACATAAATTCTCAACTTTTATCAAAAAAAAATGGAATATTTTTCTTAGAAAATTGTGAGTATTGATACGGTTAAAAATAGATATTTTTTTTAAATTGCAATTAGAACGTTATGAGCAAGAGTTGATGAAAATATTTATCTGAAACAACTCGTAAAGTTTAATTTTTTTTCACGCATATCTATATCTACTTAAGGAGAAGACTATGTGGGAGTATCTACCACCTTTAAACGAACATAATTTACCCTATCCAGATACAATACATCCCATCGTTGTCCACTTCGTAATTGCGATGGTATTATTTGCGTTACTATGTGACATTATTGGTTATTTCACTCGTAATTTCCGTTTATATGAAGTTAGCTGGTGGAACATGTTTTTCGCCACCATTTCTATTTTTATTGCCATAATATTTGGTCAGTTTGAAGCTGGTCTGGCACAACCCTACGAAGCGGTTGAACCTATCTTAAACTTACATACATTAATTGGTTGGTCTCTCTCAGGAATTATCGCGGCTCTCACTGCTTGGCGTTATGTGATTCGTTCTAATAACACAGAAAAATTACCGATGCCATATCTAGGACTAGGATTAGTACTAGTAGGAATAGTCTGCCTTCAAGTTTACTTGGGAGATGAATTAGTTTGGGTTTATGGACTACACACAGTGCCAGTAGTGGAAGCAATAAAGGAGGGAATTTTACAATGAACCTAGAATTAATAGATAGTTTGACTGCCCAAGTTGGGGCAAATGGGCTTCCTTACGCTATCCCAATTCATCCAAACTTAGTTCATCTGACTCTAGGTCTGTTTATTATGGGAATTGCTTTTGATATTGTTGGCATATTGTTCCCTCTACAAAAACCAGTCCTGAAAGTTTTAGCGATATCTGCTACTCGTTCCAACTTTTTTGATGTAGGTTGGTACAATATGTTAGCTTCATCAATTATCACATTTTTCACCGTAGCAGCAGGATTTTATGAAATCATGCTAGCGACACCATCTCCTGAACTTAAAAGTGTATGGGGTTTAGGAGCAATGGATACAATGTTATGGCATGGCATTGGCGGTGTGTTGCTATTAGCAATGATTATAGGTATGACGATTTGGAGGGGATTTCAACGTTATATTTGGTCTCAGGATAAACTCCTACAAGTACAATGGAGTTATTTAGCAGTAGGTTTAGTAATCCTTTTTGTTATGTACGTTCATGGTACTTTGGGCGCACAGTTAGCAGCAGAGTTTGGAGTACATAATACTGCTGATGCCTTGTTAGAACTAGGCAAAGATCCTAATATTGTCCTGAAATAATCTTAGTAGGATATTGATATGAAAACCCGCACTATTTTAACCTTGGGGGCGATCGCTCTCTTGTTAGCTGCTATTAGTATTTGGATCGGGCAACTCTCCTACTCATGGTTGCCTCCTCAAGCAGCAGCAGAATCTATGTTAATTGATGAGTTATTTAGTTTTCTGGTCACTCTTGGTAGTTTCATATTTCTGGGTGTCACTGGAACTATAATGTATTCAATTCTTTTCCAACGTGCTGCTAAATATGATTACAGCGATGGGCCACATATTGAGGGTAACGTTACCTTAGAAGTTGTTTGGACAGCAATACCAATTTTTCTAGTATTTTGGATTGCTGCTTACAGCTACAATGTCTATGAAAAAATGGCTATTCAAGGACCGATGGAATTAGTGCATTTGCATACACCATTAGAAATGGAATCAGCTTATGCAGATCCATTAGAACCTGTAACTGAACCTGTAGAAGAAATTCAAGTCTATGCTAAACAGTGGTCTTGGGTATTTCGTTATCCAGAAAATGGAGTGACTAGCACCGAACTGCACTTACCTGTAGATCGGCGTGTGCGGGTAGCGTTAAATTCAGAAGATGTGCTGCATGGGTTTTATATTCCTGCGTTTCGACTGAAGCAAGATATTATTCCCAACCATCCAATAGATTTTGAATTTACTCCAGTTCGTGTTGGCAAATATAGTCTAACTGATTCTCAATATAGCGGTACTTATTTTGCCACAATGGCAGCAGATGTAGTTGTTGAATCTGCTCAAGATTACAAAAATTGGCTGGCAAAAGTAACGGATAATAAATTATCTCCTGCCAAAAATCAAGCACATACTGAATATATTCAAAAATTAGAAGCACCTGTGCAACCAGGTTGGCCTTCAGTGAGACCTGCTTCACCTCCTATTGTTAATTATCATAATAGTTAGGGATAAGGCTCACTAAAGTTAAAACGAATTCAGATATCCTCACTCTTTTCAAACGAAAAAAACATTACTGAACCCTAGCCTGTAATCAAGGAAAAGAATCTTCTATGAAAGAAATAACAATCGAAAGCATCAGCGATGCCATAGAAAAACCAGAACCAGAACAACCACCAAACTGGCGACGATACTTCAGTTTTAGCACCGACCATAAAGTTATCGGTATCCAATACCTGGTTACCTCCTTTCTCTTTTTCCTTGTCGGTGGAATATTTGCCATGGTGATACGAGGGGAACTAATGACACCAGAATCAGACCTCGTAGACCGCACCATTTACAATGGAATGTTCACAATGCACGGCACAGTAATGCTATTTTTGTGGACTTTTCCATCCCTAGTTGGTCTGGCAAACTATCTCGTACCCATAATGATCGGAGCGCGAGATATGGCATTCCCTCGTTTAAATGCTGCTGCATTCTGGATGGTGCCAGTAGTCGGTATCCTAATGATGGCTAGTTTCTTTGCTCCTGGTGGACCAGCCCAAGCGGGTTGGTGGTCATATCCTCCTGTAAGTATCCAAAACCCTACGGGTAGCATAATTACTGGTCAGGTAATATGGATTCTTGCGGTTGCAATTTCTGGGGTTTCCTCCATTATGGGAGCGGTCAACTTTGTCACAACTATTGTGAGGATGCGATCTCCAGGTATGACTTTTTTCCGAATGCCAGCTTTTGTTTGGACAGTATTTGCTGCCCAAATAATTCAATTATTCGGACTGCCAGCACTAACAGCAGGCGCAGTAATGTTATTATTTGACATTACAGTAGGAACAGGATTTTTTAACCCTGCTAATGGAGGGAACCCAGTTTTATTCCAACACTTTTTCTGGTTTTATTCCCACCCTGCAGTTTACGTTATCATCCTACCTATATTCGGCATTTTCTCAGAAGTTTTTCCAGTCTATAGTCGTAAACCCCTATTTGGTTACAAAGTGGTAGTAATTTCATCCATGATCATTGCTGGAGTAAGTGGTCTGGTTTGGGTACACCATATGTATGCTAGTGGTACACCTCCTTGGATGCGGATGGTTTTCATGTTGTCAACTATGTGCGTTTCTGTACCAACTGGTATTAAAGTGTTTGCCTGGGTAGCAACTATTTGGGGTGGAAAAATTCGACTAAATACTCCCATGCTGTTTTCTTTAGGCGGTTTAGTAATGTTTGTGTTTGCTGGTATTACTGGCATTATGCTCTCTTCCGTTCCTGTAGATATTCACGTTAACAATACATATTTTGTCGTCGGTCATTTTCATTATGTTCTCTACGGCACCGTGACTATGGGAATGTATTCCGCCATTTATCATTGGTTTCCTAAGATGACTGGGAAAATGTATTACGAAGGTTTAGGGCAATTACATTTTTGGTTGTCATTCATCGGCACTAACCTCAACTTTTTACCAATGCACCCATTAGGTTTGCAAGGAATGTTGCGTCGTGTTTCTTCCTATGCACCTCAATATGAATTATGGAATGTGCTAGCAAGTCTGGGAGCATTTTTGTTAGGAATGTCTACTTTGCCATTCATTTTAAATATGGTTAGTTCCTGGATCAAAGGTAAAAAAGCACCTGCTAACCCTTGGCGAGCAATAGGTTTAGAGTGGATGATTTCTTCCCCACCAGATGTGGAGAATTTTGAGGAACTTCCTATAATTATTTCTGAACCCTATGGTTATGGGAAATCAGAACCTTTGACTGCTAATAACCCTAATGGTCATACACAGTTATCAGTTAATGGTTAACAGTCCTGGGTTGGGTTTTGCTACGCAATATTAAAAGCGACAGCGCAACCCAACAAAAATATCTATCTGTAATATAGCATTTCTCAGGGCAGTTAGGAAATTCTTGCTCCTCTCAAATTTAGTCACAGTAAGAATGTACTGGTTGCCTATCAATGGTTTTGCTTGCGGCGATGTGGTTCATCTATCTGAAAAGCTATACCATTAAAACTTTTGATTTTTGACTGGCATGAAGTTTGGTTTCTCTGTAGACCGAGACTTAAATGCAAGTATCAAGTATAAAGAGATATAAATGGAATTTGTTTGAGCGCGTTTTGCCTGTGGAAGTAATACGACTGACAGTGAACGAGCCTAGCAATAATAAGCATTGAAATGTCATAACTAGTGACGTTTATCAGTTTGATGAAGCAGGATATGAGGATAAAACCAGTAAATTAAAGGAGAATTATCATATGAATAGTGCAGTAACTTCAGAAAAAGTGCATGGATCTTTGCACTCAGGAGTTGCAGAACATCATCACGACGAAGAAGCCAATAGTATGTTTGGGTTTATCGTTTTCCTACTTTCGGAAAGCGTGATTTTCCTGAGTTTCTTTGTCGGATATATTATCTACAAAACCACAATGCCTGACTGGTTACCGCCCGGTATTTCTGGTCTGGAAGTGAGAGAACCTGCAATTAATACAGTGATTTTGGTTTCCAGTAGTTTTGTTATTTACTTTGCGGAAAAAGCTCTAGAAAAGGATAACTTAACTTGGTTTCGCATATTTTTGGTGGCAACCATGGCAATGGGAACCTACTTTGTGGTGGGTCAAGGAATTGAATGGAGTGCTTTAGAGTTTGGCTTTACTACAGGGGTCTTCGGTGGCACTTTCTATTTGTTGACTGGTTTTCACGGCCTGCACGTGATCACAGGCATTTTGTTACAAGGAATTATGTTACGTCGTTCTTTTATTCCTGGCAACTATGATAATAGTCACTTTGGCATTAATGCTACTTCTTTATTTTGGCATTTTGTTGACGTAATTTGGATTATTTTATTTATTCTTATCTATATTTGGCAGTGAAATGTTAATAGTGTGGGCGTCTCACTCACCCCCGATGAAAAGGCATTCAACTGCGGGAATTTGATGTTTGCAACAGTAGAACTAATTAAAAATGCAACTCAAAAACGGGAGCAAGACGCTCCCACTACTTAAAAATTGAATTTTCATGGCTCCTAATACCAATTAGAAAAAAGAAGGTTACAAATAGTTTCAAATTTTGTGGCTTCCAAGTTTTGACCCTATAAAATCTTAATGGATGACTTTCCTGGTTGAGGAGGGAAGGACTTCTGTTGACTTCTATGAAATGTTAGAATACTTTTTCTCAAAAACATTTCAACATTTTATTGAGAGTAGGTAGGGAATTTCTATACAAGATCCGTACTGTCAGAAAAATAATTAACACTCTACTGGATCTTTATTATCAAAACATTTATTGAGTAGATGTTCATAACTTAATAGTTGAACTCTTGCTTAAGTATAGCATTGCTTTTAATAATTGGTATAACTCCTTCTTCAATACACCTCAAAAAAATTACTACAGGAAGAGAAAAATGATTATTGACGACCAACATTATGATGTAATTATTGTCGGTACAGGAGCAGGCGGTGGTACTTTAGCATATAAACTTGCTGCCACTGGCAAAAAAATTCTGATTCTGGAAAGAGGTGATTTTATGCCTCTAGAAATCCAAAATCGAGTTAATGTTGATATCTTTAAGAAAGAACTTTACCGTGCCCATGAAAATTGGTATAATGATGCAGGGGAAGCATTTTCTCCTCAGACAAATTATGCTGTTGGTGGTAATACAAAAATTTATGGAGCAGCCCTAATTCGGATGCGGGAAAAAGACTTTGAGGCAGTGGAACATCAAGAAGGAATTTCTCCAGAGTGGTGTCTCAAATACAAGGACTTTGAACCTTATTACACTGAAGCAGAACAACTCTATAAAGTTCATGGTCACTCAAGCAATAATTCTAATGAACCTCATCATAGTCAAGAATATCCTTATCCCGCAGTTGACCACGACCCACAAATTCAAACAGTTGTCAACGCTATCGCCGGCCAAGGTCTACATCCAGAAAACATACCATTAACTCTGACTCGGGAACAGGAAGACCCCACAGGAGACTCAGAAGTATTTGGTATTGCACCACTGCTCAATTCTCCTAACATTACTATTAAAACTAATGCTAAAGTAGTCTGTTTACTTACCAACTCTTCTGGTAATACTGTCAAAGCAGTAGAAGTTGAAATTGACGAACGATCATTTCTATTTTTTGGGGATATTGTTGTAGTTGCTTGTGGAGCTGTAAATTCAGCAGCATTGTTATTACGTTCTGCTAACGAAAAACATCCTCATGGTTTAGCAAACAGTTCTGGACAAGTTGGGCGCAACCTGATGAAACATCAAATGACTGCTGTAGTGCAACCTAGTCCAAAACCTAATTCTGGCAACTTTCTCAGAAGCGTTTGTGTAAATGACTTTTATTGGGGAGATGAAAATTATTCTTATCCCATGGGTCACATTCAGAATACAGGTGGGTTACTTCAAGATATTACTTTTGCTGAATCTCCACCTATCTTGTCTATTTTAGCAAAAGCAATGCCTGAGGTGGGTTTGAAGCGGTTAGCATTACGTTCTGTTGGTTGGTGGACATATTCGGAGGTATTACCAGATCCTAATAACCGCATTGAAGTTAAGGGAGACAAACTTTTCTTCCATTACACTCCCAATAACTTGGAAGCACACGATCGCCTAGTTCATCGTTGGATAGAGGTATTAAAGTCAGTAGACAAAGCGGTTGGAAATTCTTTCTTTGCAAGATCAGGAGGTAATGTTTACCCTCGTGGAGAAGCTCCTATCGAAGTAGTTGCCAACCAGTGCGGTACTTGTAAGTTTGGGGAAGATCCAGCTACATCAGTTTTAGATATTAACTGTCGTACCCACGATGTAGATAATTTATATGTTGTAGATAGCAGTTTTTTCCCATCAAGTTCTGCTATAACTCCTGCTTTAACAATTATTGCTAATGCTTTACGAGTAGGGGAACATTTAAAGGAGCGTCTATAGTAACAGTAAAAATTATATCAGTTTGAGAGTGTATAATATTTTCCCACGTTAGCAAGTTTTAGCGTGGGTTTTTTATTTTCTATTATTTGATAGGACTTACGCACCAAGCTTCATATCTTGTAAGGGCGAATCGAAAATTGCTACTACACATGGGTAAGCTCTCATTGCAGAGAAAAGTAAATAGTAAGTAAGCAACTAATTATTCTACTCAATTACTTATTCCCTATTCCCTAATTAAATTCCCTTATTAAATAATTGCTAGCAGCAAAAATTCTAGAAAATTAACAAAGTAAACCCTCTAATGAAAAGAAATCTATCACACGGGGACAGGTTTCTTTTTTGATATGTACATAATTCTGCCACAAGTTGAGTTCACTATCGCTCAAGTAATTTTTCCAATCTCCTACAATTCCTTTGCGTATATGGGCTTTAGATGGGGTATTTTTATCACCAACTTCTTGAGAAACCAACATATCAGATAAGCTTCCATCTGGCTCTATATGTCCCTGATTGGATTTTTCTTTCATCTTTGTAAAATTTGTGGCTCTTGATATTTCTTCAGCATCATATGATTCAACCCCAATAAATTCAGCAAGTTTATGTATAGCTGAAATAGCATTATCTTTTTTCATTTCTTCATACCTTAAAAATAATACCTCAATTTTTCCTTCTTCAGAAGCTTTCAGAAATTCTTCATGATAGTCAAACCAGTCACTGCTCTCAAATTTTCCTTTTAGTGCTATTTTGGAAAAGAAATGATGCCAAGATCCGTTATAGTTAAAAACTTCTTCTTTTCCCCTAACATGATGCCATGCAGAAACAAATGTATCTAGAGGATGTCTTAAACATTGAATTATTCTTGCTGGTTGTTTGATTAAACCTACACTAGCGTGGGATTTAAAAAATCGTGGAGATGTAGCTTTTTCAAATTTTGAAAATATTAAACGCCAGTTTTCTGTACTTGCAGCCCTATCTAACCAAGGACAAAAATGTTCTGTACTAAAACCTAGTGAAATACCTTTTTCACTAACTTTTTTTACTAAATGTTCAAGTATTGACATAGTCCAAGTTGTACCAGACTTTGGATAGGTTGTTACATAAATATCACTATCCCTAGGTACAAAATGATTAAATACATTTTCTATTCCACTCTTCGTAATAAAAGTGGTAGTATAAAAATTTTCTATTGCATTTACATCAAATGAACGGGGTATACAGTTCATTTTTGGTTCAGAAGTTTGAGATAAATTGATAGACATAGTGTATCAGGATAAGTGAATTTGTTGACATCTTCAGTTTTAGATAATAATCTTAATCCTCAACTTAGCTGTTTAGCATTTAAACTATATCATAACTTACATAAAAAATAAATTTATACATTATTTATTGAGGTGAATTACTGTTAAAATATATTATATATAAGTAGGATTAATTTCAGAATTTTTGGCAAATTTTTGTAACTTTAAAAGCTCATTTTATGGCTTTATATTATAACAGCTTTAGTGTTATTTTGGCATTATTGTACTATATATTTTAGTTATAGATAAGTCTTACCTAAATATTTTTTAGCTGCTCTGTTTTGACTGCTTTTAACTTTTTATGGATTGGGTATTTATAACTAGATAACTGATAAAAACAAAAATAACTAAACTCACAATTGAACTGCTATAAAATACTCCTGCCATTCCCCCAATATAAAACATACTTCCTGCTAGAATTGGACCTAAAGTTCGCCCGAAAGATAAAGCTGATGAAGTAACTGCCATAAAACCTGCTCGATAATTTTCGGGAGATAATTGCCCTAATAAAGATTGGGTTGAGGGAACTAACATACCATGAGCTAAACCTAATAAAATGCCAGGAATAAATAACAGCCAAATATTATTTATTGTGGGAATCATTATAAAAGCAATACAATAAATAATAAATGAAATTTTTATCAGGGTCAGTTCAGATAGGTACTTGGCAAATATCCCTAATTGAGATGAAGCAAATGCTAAAAAAATACCTCTGCTGGCTAAAATAATTCCGATGACAATATAAGAAGCTCCTAACTGGCGATCGGCAAATAGAGGTATATAAGTTAAGCAAGGACCCAATGAAAATATAAAGTTTACAATAATTACTATTAATAAACTCCTAACTTGATAATTATTAAAACTTTGCCAAATATTTCTCAAATATTTTTTTAAGTTAAATGATTTTTGCTTAGGTATAGCTGGATTTTTTAAAGAAAATAAAATCCAAATACTTAAGGGAATAGCTATTAAATATAATAAGAAAGGATACCGCCATCCCCAGGTAGTTAATCCACTACTAATTAAAGGATAAATCACTAAACTAAGACCAACACTCATGGTCTTAAAAGCCATGGCTGTTGTTAGCAACTTACCGCTATAAAAGTCACTAATTAATGTTAAAGTTAATGACTCTAGTGGTGCTGCGCCAATTCCTTGTACAAAACGAAGCCCTATTAAGGTCTGAAAATTGGGAGCTAATGAACAAAGGGTTCCACTAATTGCAAATAAGATTAAGGCAGGTATCAAAATTTGTTTTCTGCCATAACGATCTGCTAATATTCCAGAGATTGGAGTACCTATAGTAATAGGAATAAAAAATGCTGAGATTACCCAACCAATATGTTCGGGAGAAATGTTCCAATTTTTAGCTATTGAAGGTAAAAGAGGGCTTATACCAGGACCACCTAAAATTGCCATTGAAATGATTCCAATAATAATCTGAAAATTAGAATCTTGATAAATTTTGATGGAGTTTTTTATGTTTTGAGATACTGTTTTTTTACTCATAATTAAACTATCTCATATTAAGTTTAGTTTTGATAGTTCTCTCAATTTTTATGGTTATTATTTTTTCTTTTATTGCTCTTAAGAAATAATTATGGTTTTTATGGTTTTCAGTTTTCTTGAGTTTCTGTTGGTTTGCTTTAGCTGCTGAAACTCAATAGATATATTTTTTAGTGCTATTTTCCCAAGTAGCGATCGCTCATAACTTCCCAGCTCTTTACTGAAAGCTCCCCCTCCCGTAGGTAAGCTTAAGCCCGCCCAACCCAACACAACCCAACAGATATATTTGGGGGTAAAATTTTCCCAAGTAGCGATCGCTCATAACTTCCCAGCTCTTTACTGAAAGCTCCCCCTCCCGTAGGTAAGCTTAAGCCCGCCCAACCCAACACAACCCAACAGATATATTTGGGGGTAAAATTTTCCCAAGTAGCGATCGCTCATAACTTCCCAGCTCTTTACTGAAAGCTCCCCCTCCCGTAGGTAAGCTTAAGCCGGCGAAACCCAGCACAACCCAACACCAGTTTTTTGTTCATCGGATGTTGTTATCACTCAGAATTTTCCAGTTTTTTTTCCTGTTCCCTAGGTTGAGCTGGGGAAACCCAACACCCCCAAATTTTAGTTGGGTTTCCTGGGGTCAAACCAACCTACAAACTGACTATCTCTCAAACTTCAAGTTTAGATCCAGAATGAATGAAGGAGTCTTTCACTATCAAAAAATGTACTGTTGTTCTTGACTTGCTGCTTCCGACTCAGCAACTGCTGCGGCAAATTCTGGATCTTGTTGTAAGTCTTCTGGAACTTCTATTGCTTCATGTAAACCAATAGTATTTGACCACTTGGTTTGACTATTCCATCTGACATTACTAAGGTTGGCATCACTGAGGTCAGCACCACTGAGGTCGGCATATCTGAGGTCGGCA
>ENA-UENT01000499-UENT01000499.1-marine-metagenome-genome-assembly--contig:-NODE-499-length-23113-cov-136.388821_pt1 | contig 23113 bp, 12 predicted proteins | sample MGYA00237879_ERZ529330 | MGnify/ENA primary metagenome ERZ529330 (study PRJEB26372, sample SAMN05368345) | marine metagenome | biome: cultured habitat; feature: ocean water; material: water; isolation... | reverse complement strand
TAATAATTGGCATCAGCTCCTACAATATCAGGACTTTTTAGCCAGCCTCCCTCATCACCAGGCTTGCCAATTGGAACTCCAGGAGAGAACAGAAGCCTGTGGGTCTCATCATTTTTAATTGTGACTTGCTTGTTGACTATGTCATTTATATCATCAAAACATGCAAGAGCATGAGGTTGACTAATGTTCAAGCAGGTAAATGCCATTATTACTGACATTAGCCATGTTAATGTTCCCTTTATACTTTCCTAATTATCCTAATCAAATATGTACTAAACTCACACTTTATAGCAAAGATATACTACGATAGTATTTTTAACCAAGGTTGAGGAATTTAGGGTTTAGCCGTAGGTTTTAACTTTTTTGTTTTTGTGAATAACCCATATAAAAGCTATTTGTCAAGACTCAAAAAAAAATTTTTTTAATCTGCTAATCTAGTAACAGGGAAGATTTTTTGTTCTATTTTACTATAACGACATCTCAAATTTACTAATTTTTAGCTGAGGAAAATAACCTCAAAAAAAGAAAATTAAAACAAGTACAAATATTCAATAAATTCTATAATTTTACTGGGGAAATTGGTATCTGAATCTAATACCTTCTTTTACCAACCAAATTTTATACCCAGATATTCCTCTAAACGCTGATTATGAGACTGAAAATAATCGTTTAATTTTTGTCGAAGTGATTTACTAATAGACGCATAAGAAGCAGCATTAAATTTTGGATAATCTTGTATTTGATAATCTGGCAAATCTAGAAAATTGAAAACTTGCTTCATTATGGTTTTTGGCTGACTATAAAATTTTTCACTAGGCAAAATTAATAATTGTTCTCTGGGAAAAATATTCAACCATTTCTTCAGCCAATCTAAATAAATACTAGAAGCTATATAATCTCCCTGATAATTCCAATAATCTTTTTCTGTGATAAAACTAGATGAAATTTTGTTCAGTTTTTCCAGCCTAGAATTAATTACCTCTTCAATAGACATGCTCTCTGCTTGTGAACGTACTTCATGATAGTAATTAGATATAGTTCTATCCACTGGATTTCTTAATAAAACAATTAGTTTAATTCTGGGGAAAAAATGAAATAGTCTAGCGGGAACATCTGGAGCATCAAAATAACTAGGACTTGCTTCTCCAGTTAAGTATTTTTCTGACTCTGGAATTGATGGAAAATGTGCCCGATACCAATCTAAACCTCGATGGAAATAGAAAGACCAAAAATCAATTTCTTTTTTGATTCCAGGTAAAATTTGTGGATGTTGAATTAGATAATGATAAATAGATGTAGTTCCTCCTTTCTTAACTCCAATTACTAGAAAATTAGGTCCTAATATTTGAGGGGACTTTTGGGATTTTAGAAAAAAGTTAGGATAGTTTTGTTGAATTTGTTGTTGAGAAGCATTTTGATAAATTTCTAGTGCTTCAGTATTTCTATTTACTTGAGTTAGAGCTTCAGCTAAATTGAGATAACGACAGAGTGAGTTATTTGGAAAACTAATAAATTCTTGAAACAAATCAACTATTTTTTGGAGTTTATCTTGCTTTCTAAAAGTTTCCCACAGACGAATATCAGACCACCAAGCAAAATCAGGATTAATTTCTATAGCACGATGGTAGATTATGGTAGCTTCTAACCATTTTTGTTGTTTAGTTAATGCTAATCCTAGGTGATAGTAAGATTGACTATTTCCGTCAGTTTTAACGGCAGAATAAAATGAATTTAGCTGTTGTTCTAGTTGATTTTTTTGCCGGAATATCTGGTCAAGTTGCTGATGAATATTTATTTGAATGGGTAATATTTCTAGCAACAAGTAATAAATAATTATGGCTCCATAAATTTGATTTTTTTGTGCTAGATAATTTCCTAATTCTAGATATATTTCTGGATTTGTTTTGATTAAATATAGTGATTTTTGATAAATCGGATATTGATTGGGATTTTTAATGGCTTGGCAATAGTAATTGATAGTTTCGTCTAAATTTGATTGACAAAGTTGAGCAAAAGCATCTCCTAACTGTAGGTGCATCCAAGTTAGATTATGGCTAACTTTAGCAACTTCTAAATAAGTAGCGATCGCTTCGTCTAATCTTTTTTGTCTAAGTAAAACATCTCCTAAACATTGGCGATACCAAACTACTTCTGGATTGAGTTTTATGGCCTTACGATATGCGATTTCTGCTGCTTCTAGCTGACCAATATGAAATAAAATATCTGCTAATTTTTGATGAGTTCCTTTAATTTCTGGATTAATTTTAATGGCTTTTTGATAGGAAATAATTGCGGCGTCAAATTCTCCTATTTTAAATAAGGCTTCTCCTAATTTATGGTAAGCCCAATAATTATCAGAATTAAGTTTAATAAAATTGTGGTAAGCATTAACTGCTTCTTCCCATTTTTCCTGTTTTAGTAAAGCATTTCCTAAGTGATGATAAGACCAAGGAAAATCAGAATTTAGTTCTATAGCTTTTTGGTAATTAGTAATAGCTTCATCCCATTTTTGTAGTTGAGTTAAAGCTTGCCCTAATTTGTAGTAATGCCAAGAAAAAGTAGGGTTTAATTTTATAGCTTGGCGGTAGCTAGTAACAGCTTTCTCCCACTGTTGTTGTTCTAGAAATTTTTCTCCTAATTCATAGTAGTTCATCTCTAGTTTCCCAATTAAATTTTATATAGAAGCATTTCAGATCTTTTAGATTTATTTTCTCTTATAATATTCCTTCTGAGTAAAATTTCTCAATAATTCGATTGTCTTTAAGTTCAGAATTTAGGTTGAATAAAAAGTCATGCTTGTATGCAAGTTATTCCTTCCAGCTTTTAGTATATCAAATTTTTTTTCAGGATGCAACTGAAAATCCTTTGAGTTTTTTTTAGGAGCTTAGTACAATGAAGTATTTGTGTTTTTCCAGTGAGAAGCTATAGATATTATTGATTCGGATCCATGAATTGAACAAGTATATGATCTTATATATTGAAGCTTTTCTGGAAGAAAAATTTCTACTCTTTCTTCTAGGTAAAACTCCTAAATATTTGATTATCTTTGAGCCAGAAACTTAGTTGAATTAAAACTCATGTGTATATACAAATTTCCTATTTTAGTTTTTAGTAAATCAAAATTTTTCTTTAGTTAAAATTTCTCCTAAATTTATATAAGTCAGAATAGATTGGGGATTAATTCAATTTTATAGCCATATATTTTTACAGCATAACTATCAGGCTTAACTTTAATATTTTGGCAGCAGGTAATGACAGCTTCTAACCATTTTTCTAGACCTTATAAGCCAAAAAATAGAATAGTTGAGATTTCTCGTTATGAGAAATTTCTGGATAAGGTAAACTATGATTCATGATTCAGGAATATGGCTTTTGAAAGTAGAATATTTATTCATATTAATTTTAAGTTATGGCAGGAGTAATTTCTATTCCCCTCACTCCCCCACCACTCTACTCCCATAGTAAAAAAGTGTATAAAAGTTTTCAATAAATGTTATGATTCCTAGTAATCTACCTCAACTTTCCCAGTTAAATTTCATACCTAAATACTCCTCCAACTTTTGATTATGAGGTCGAAAGAAATTGCTCAATTTTTGTTGCATTGATTTACTTGTAGAGGGATAATATCCTAAATTTAATTTATTGTATTCGGGAACATTATAGTTTGGCAAACCGAGAAAATCAAAGACTTCTTTCATGATAGTTTTTGGATTTCGATAAAATTCTTCTGTGGATAAAATCAGAAATTGCTCTTTCGGAAATATGCTCATCCAATTGTGGATAAAATCTATATATATGCCAGTGCCTAAATAATATAATCCATGATGCCAATAACTGCTATCTAAAGGAGAATTTTTATAAATCATTTTCCAACTTTCTAATTCCTGATTTAATGCAGTTTCTAACAAACGATTTTCTCTATTTATTCTCAACCAATAATGGTAGTGAGAAATAGCTCTATCTACAGGATTTCTCAAAATAATAATTAACTTGATTTTGGAGAAATAACTAAATATTCTACCTGGAGCTTCCAAATTTCCTAAATAACTAGGACTTCCTTCTCCAGTGATGAAATTTTGATTGCTAGGAAGAGCAGGAAAATGAGACAGATACCAATTTATACCGTTCTTAAAATTAATTGACCAAAAATCTACTTCTTTCACCACAGGAGGCAAAACTTGAGGATGTTGTATCAGATAACTAAATAAAGATGTAGTTCCTCCTTTTCCTACTCCAATAATCAGAAAATTAGGATTTTTAACTTCAGTAAAATCCCACTTTTTTTTGAAAAGATAGGGATAAGATTTTATAGTTTGTTGGTAACAAGCAGTTTGATAACAGATAATTGCTTCATTTATTTGATTCTGTTTTGTTAGGATTTTTCCAAGGCGTAAATAAGATAAAAATGAATCTGGATTTTTTTTAATAAACTGCCGATATAAATTGACTACTGCATCTAATTTATGGCAGCGGTCTAAGGTATTCCATAAATGATAATTTGACCAGGATAATTCTGGGTTAATTTCTATAGCACGCAGATAAGCAAAAGCAGCTTCATCCCACTTTTGTTGTTGAACAAAAGCATCTCCTAAAAATTGATAAATTTTCGAAATATTGGGTTGAATAGAAATAGCTTTTTGATAACAAGTAATTGCTGTTTCTAAATCTCCTTGTTTAACCAAAGCATTTCCTAAGTAAGTCCATAACCAAAAAGCATTAGGGTTAAGTTTAATTGCTTGGCGATAAATAATAACTGCTTCATTCCATTGATCTTTTTTGAGAAATATTTCCCATAAACATACATGAGACCAAGGAAAATCTGGATTTAACTGAATAGCTTTGAGATAATTAGGAATTGCTCCATCAATTTCACCTTTTTCGACTAAAGCATCTGCTAATAATTTATGAATTCTATCAAGGTGTGGTTGCTGTTGAAGTATTTCTTGATAATAGGCGATCGCTTGATCTATTTTTCCCTGTTTAATTAGAGCATTACCTAGATGTTGATAAGACCAACATAAATCTGGTTTAATCTCAATAGAACGTTGATAAGCAATAACCGCTTGATGCCATTTTTTTTGTTGAGTTAAAGCTTCTCCTAATTTATAGTAAGACCAGGGAAAATTTGGATTAAATTGAATTGCACGACAGAAGGCGCTGACTGCTTCATCCCAGCTTTTGAGTTGTATTAATACTAAGCCTAATTTATGATAAAATAATGATGCTTTTGGGTTATATTTAATACCTGTTTCATAACAGGCGATCGCTTCAGATAATTGTTCTTGTTTTACTAAGATATCTCCTAATATTTTATAAGTTTCAATTTGTTGAGGATTTAATTTTATTGCTTGGCGATAACTGATAATTGCTGATTCTATTTTTCCCATTGCTTGTAATACTTTTCCTTGAGTATTGTAGGCGGGAGCAAAGTTAGGTAAATCCCCTAAGATGTTTTGACAAATTTCATAAGCTGCTTCTAATTTTCCCTGGGATAAATAAAACTCTGCTGTTTGGTTAAAATTGATAGCCGATGTTTCCTGATTCACTGTAAATTTTCCTAGAAAGATGATTTCAGTATTCTTTAAAATTGGAAAAAGTTTATCATATAATATTCTATAAATATTTTTCAGATTATTTACTATTAGATTAACTAGAGATTGTGAGATATTTTTTGGAGATAATCTTTATGAATTAGAACCCATAAAATTAGCTGTATTAATTGTAGTTTAGTAAGTAAGAGAAAGTAATAAACTAGAATTATCAAAGCAGTTATTACTCCCAGTTAAACTTCATACCTAGATATTCTTCCAGTTTTTGATTATAGGGTTTAAAATAATCACTTAAAATAGAGTAAATTGATGGAGGAATATTAGGATAATAGCCAGAATTGAACTTTTGATAATCCTTGAACTGATATTTTGGTAAATCAAGAAATGTAAAAACTTTTTTCATAGTAGTTTCTGGTTCTTGATAAAAGTCTTTGCTCTTCAAAATCAGGATGAGATTTTAAACTTTGCTGGTAACAAGTTGTCCGATAAGAAGCAATAGCTTCATCTACTTTTCCTTGTTCAGTAAAAACTTCTCCTAAGTTGAAGTGGCAGAAAGTTGAAAAGTACGATCCACCTAAATATAGTCAGGATATTAAGGCTCTCTGTCTCAAAATAAAAGAAAAAAAATCCTTTTAGCTAATCCTCTTCTTTATAATCAGAGGTAATTATTAATTATTGAACAACCTTGTTAATCCCAGTTAAATTTTATGCCAAGAGACTCTTCTAATTTTTGATTATGAGGTTGAAATAACTCAGCAATTTGACAACGCAAACTAGCATCTATTGGAGCATAATAACCAGGAAAATATTTTTTATATTCTAATAGTTGATAATTTGGTAAACCTAGAAAATCAAAAGCTTTTTTAGTTGTCCCTGCCGGATTTTCATACATATCTTCACTTTTCAATATTAAAAGCTGTTCTTTAGGAAAAAGATTTATCCATTTTTTCAGAAAATGTATATATAAGCTTCCCCTGAAATAAGCTGACATTTCCTTAATTAGTCTTTGATAATTTTGATAGTTGTTGTTTAGTCGTCTAAGAAATTTCATTTCTTGGGGTACAAATTCTGTAAATTTCTTTGACTCTTGTCCCAATCTTTTAGCCATATAATAGTGAGAAATTGTTCGATCTACTGGATTTCTTAAAATCGCAATTATTTTAATTTTAGGAAAGTTATCTAATAACTTTTTTCCTATTTCATCAGAATACATATAGTTAGGGGTAGCTTCCCCAGTTATAAATTTTCCCTGCTCAGGTAGTTGAGGAAAATGTGCTAAATACCAATCTATTCCTTGATTAAATTTATTGTTAAAAAAATTGATTTCTTTTTGTAGAGCAGGAATTACATTGGGATGATGACATAGATAATTATAAAGTGATGATGTTCCCCCTTTAACTGTGCCAATAATAACAAAACTTGGTTGACCAAATTCTTGAAAATCCCAATGATTTTTGACAAATTCTGGATGAGAGACTAAAAGTTTGTTATAGGTAGCTTTCTGATAATAATTAATTGCAGTATCAAGTTCACCTTTGCCTGTAAGAATGTCTGCTAAATTTATATATACTTCTGGAAAGTTTGGCTGTAATTTAATAGCTTCTTGATAACATTTAACTAATTCATTTAATTGATGAGGTCTAAGTTGAGCTAATTTAAAAATATAGATACCTCTTAATTGTCGATAAGCTGCAGTAGCATTTGGTTGTAATTTAATTGCTTTTATATAACAAGAGATCGCCTCCTCTGAATCACCTATTTCTAGCAAAATATCTCCTAATAAAGAGTAAAACCGATGCCAGTCTGGTTTTATTTCTATTGCTTTTCGGTAACAAGCGATCGCTTCTTGTATTTTTCCTTGTTTTCTGAGTACAATTCCTAAATATTGATAATACCAGGGAGAATTAGGATTATTCTCAATTGCATAGCGGTAAGTTTCTACAGCTTTATCCCACTCCTGTAATTTGAGAAAAATTTCCCCTAAGTTGTAATGAGACCAATAAGAATCTGGTTTAATTTTAATTGCCTGACGGTAGGCAACTATAGCTTGATTCCATCTTTTTAACTCTACTAAAGCTACCCCTAAATTGTGGTAAGCAAAATATAAATTAGGGTCAATTTTAATTCCCCGTTGATAAGCTGTTATAGCTTCTTCATATCTAGATAGTTTACATAGAGCTTTTCCTAAACTATAATAAAACCAGTAATTATTGGGATTAATTTCTATAGCTTTTTGGTAGCTGTATATAGCTTCATCTATCAGACCTTTTTCTTTTAAAGCATCCCCTAATTTTTCGTAAACCCAATCCTTATCTGATTCTATTTCTAGAAAACAACGATAAGCTACAATTGCTTTATCCCATGCTTTATTTTGAGTATAAATATTTCCCATAATTTTATAAGGCCAAGATAATTTTGGGTTGATTTTTATCACCAACTGACAACCAATAATTGCTTCATTTAATCTTTCTTGCGCTAGAAGAATTTCGTTTATTTTTCGATGAGCATCCCAAACATCTGATTGGATTGCTATAACTTTTTTATAGCAATTTTTAGCGACATCTAAGTCTTTTTTATGGTGCAGAATATCTCCTAAATTTTTGTAAGAATAGATAAAACTAGGATTCAGTTCTATTGCTAGATTAAACTCAATGGTAGCTGTATCTAATTCTCCTATTTCTTGAAATAATTTTCCTAGTTTATAATGAACTATCCATAAGTCTGGTTTTAGCTCAATAGCTTTTTGATAATAATTTATTGCCTCATTGAAATCTTTTGTTTTCAGTGAAATATCTCCTAAATTTTGATAAGCATCTACCAAAGATGGATTAAAATTTATGGCTTTTTGGAAATAGGCGATCGCCTCTTCTCTCTCACCATTTTCTAAGAGCTTTTTTCCCTGTTTTAAATATTTTGAAGCTTGAGGATAATGTGCTTCTAAACTCAATGCTTGTTCCTGACAATCTCTAGCTAATTCTACTTTGTCTAGTTCCTGCCAAATTTTCCCTAAATTACGGTAAAAACCAGGAATATTTGGTTTTATCCCAATAGCTTCCCGGTAACATTCAATTGCTAAATGCCATTGTTTTTGTTGTGCATATATACTCCCCAAATTAGCATGAGCTTCCGCCAAATTTGGTTGTTGACTGATAGCTTTTATATACCATTCTTTTGCTTTATCTATCTCACCCATTCTTTGTAAAATATTTCCCAATATTTTGCAGGTAAGTGGAAAATTTTGCTCAATTTCTAATGCTTGATAGCAAGCTGTTATTGCTGCTTCCAATTTTCCTTGAGCTAAATAGATTTCTGCCTTTTGATTTAAATGAATTGCTGAGATTGTTTTCCCCATTATTTGATTGATGTTTTACCTTCTATATAAACTAATTTAGCCCATGTTAGTTTTTTGATAATCTAGATTCCCGTAGTTTGATAAATATTCATAATCTTTAAGTTTATTATTAAGCTGATAATTAAGGTAATATAATAATAATTATAGCATAACCTTAAAAGTTAAGGAAGAAAGAAGATGATAAATTCGGAATTTAAAACTCTATTAATTTAAAGTATAGCTAATATAAAATTAAGTCTGGGCTTGGAAGAAAAACTCCTATTTTAGTATTAAAATTAGGGTTAAGGAATGACGAATAGAGAATTTTAAAATATTTGTAGTCAAATTATTTTTGCTTAATCTATTAATAAGAATTCCTCCGACAAATAAAGCAACTACTAAAACTAAAACAGGGCAAACGCATCTTATTTTAAAGTTTTTACAGGGTAACGATGTCAGACTTTTGAGCATTTATACTCATTACTTCTATAAACCTTAACGACAGAAGCTTCCATGGTTTAGATGGGTTTTCCCTGGCTACTAAAATTAGATAATGACAAAACAATCATGTCTCAAGCTTTCCATTTTAAGGGGATAAAAAAATATTTGCCCCTATGTATTTAAATCCGAATGCTTCAGGAGTCCGTAGGGATAACTTTTTCCCGAAGCGACATCAAAAGTGAGGCTCCGACTTAGGAGGTTAACTAATAACTGAAACGACCTTTTTATTCATAACTTTTAATTTTCTTTGGAAACTAATTCCTACGGTAAAAAAATTAGTTAATAATTAATTGCTGATAGCTAATAGCTAAATGCTTAGAAATACATAACCATAATCTCACAAACTTTTATGAATCCAAAAGTAAGCGTAATTATTCCTGTATATAACTGCGAACTCTACATCGCTCAAGCAATTGAAAGTGTCTTGAATCAAACTTATACTGACTATGAAATTATTGTTATAAATGACGGTTCTACAGATAATACCCATCAGGTATTACAGCCATACATGAAAAAAATTCGTTATTTTTATCAAGAGAATAAAGGATTATCTGCTACTCGTAACCAAGGGATAAAAATGGCAAAAGGAGAATTAATTGCTCTCCTGGATGCTGATGATTTATTTCTCTGTTATAAACTTCAAGAACAAGTAGCTATTTTTGATGCTCAACCAAACATAGGTTTAGTGCAAAGTGGGTGGCGAGTTGTGAATGAAAAAGGAGAAAAAATTGAAGATATTGAACCTTGGTATAAGTCTCCAAAATTAGACTTAGTAAGTTGGTTAAAATGGAAAGCTACTAATCCTAGTGCTATGATGTTTCGGAAAGAATGGTTGGAAAAAGTAAATGGGTTTAATGAAAATTTACGCAGACTAGAAGATTTTGATATTGTAATTCGATTAGCTTTAGCAAGTTGTCAAGCTACTTGGTTTCCCAAAGTTGCTGTCTGTTATCGTCAACATAGCGGTAATATGACTCGGAATTTACTTGCTCAAACAGAAGTAGAAGAAAAAATTTTAGATGAACTTTTTTCTAATCCTAATCTCCCTGAAAAAATTCAACATTTAGAAAGAGAATTACGCTACGGTTCTCTAATTTGGAATTGTTGGTGTTTATATAAATCTGGCTACTTCGCTGAAATGGCTGATTATTTGCATAAATCTTTAAAATTTTCTCCTGTTTCTGTACTTAAAACTATATGTGAGTGGCTATATTATTTTCACTATTATGCTTCCTTAGAAAACTATTCATTTAATTCAGTTTCTTTGAATAAAATACCTGAGTGGCAACTTTTAATAAATCAAATCATGCCAAATGGTTTACCAGTAGTTAGCGTAGTTATTCCGACTTTCAATAATGCTGATTATATTCTTAAAGCTATCGAAAGTGTTTGTAATCAAACCTATACTTTGTGGGAAATTATTATTATTGATGATGGTTCTACCGATAATACTTATCAAGTTTTAGAATCTTATCTAAATACAACAGACTTCTTGCAGAACTCCGCCGCAAGAAATAGACAACAGAAAACAAAAATAAATACTCAGGAAAAAGAGAATAATCAAGATTTAATTTTAGATTTATTCCAGAATTCTGCCAAAGGAAATAGACAACAAAAAATCGAAAAAAATACTCAGGAAAAAGGCAGTAGTCAAGATTTAACTTTGACTTTTGCAAGATGTCTAATTAAATATCTATATCAAGAAAATCAAGGACCATCAATTGCTCGGAATTATGGTATAGAAATAGCTCAGGGAGAATATATTGCTTTTCTCGATGCTGATGACTTTTTTCTACCCGAAAAATTAGCTGAACAAGTGGGATGTTTTGCAGAAGATTCAACTTTAACAATGGTACAAACTGGGTGGAGATTTGTTGATGAGAAAGGTAATACTATTAAAGATGTAGAACCCTGGGAGAATAGTACGGAATTAAACTTAGAAAATTGGTTGATTTGGCAAGCAACTTTGCCTAGTGCCATGATGTTTAAAAGTAAATGGTTAAAAGTTAATGGTGGGTTTGACAAACGATATTTTGGGATTGAGGATTTAGAAATAGTTTTGCGGTTAGCTTTAACCGGAGGAAAAGCTACTTGGTTACGGAAAGTTTGTGTCTGTTATCGACAGCGGAATAGTAGTGTCTCGGGTTTAAAAAACCGAGAAAAAATTACTCAGGAATTAGAAAAATTATTAGATGACTTTTTCCATAAACCCAATTTACCTACTGCCATACGTCAAATAGAAAATCAGGTAAAATATCGCTCTCTACTTTGGAATTGTTGGCGTTTATATAAAGCTGGTAATTTATCAGAAATGACTACTTATTTGCAGAAGTCTTTGAGTTATACTTCTGATTCTCCCACAGTAGCAATTTGTACTTGGATAGAATTATTTACGAAGCTAGATAGTCAAGAAGGAAATCAATTTAATGCTTATAGTTTTAGTCAGTTACCAGAATGGAAAAAATTAATTAGTAATATTTTTAATCCCGTTGTGCCAAGAGTTAGTGTAATTATTGCAACCTACAATAATGCTCACTATATTTTGGAGGCGATCGCCAGTATTTTTAATCAAACTTATACCTCTTACGAAATAATAGTTATTGATGATGGTTCTACTGATAATACTCGTCAAGTTTTAGAACCTTATCTAGATAAAATTTGCTATGTTTATCAAGAAAATAAAGGAGTTTCCCACGCCAGAAATTTAGGCTTAGAAATAGCCCAAGGAGAATTTATTTCTTTTCTAGATGCTGATGACTTTTTCTTACCAGATAAATTAGCAAAACAAGTAGCTGTTTTTGATGCTCACCCCTCTCTGGGAATTGTCCATAGTGGATGGCGTTTAGTTAATAAAAAAGGAGAGAAAATTTCTGATATAGAGTTATGGCATAGTTCCCCAGAATTAGACTTAGAAACCTGGGTAGTTTGGAAACCTGTAACTATTTCTATGATGTTTAGTAAAAGTTGGATAAAAAGTGTCGGAGGTTTTGATACTCGTTGGCATCATGGAGAAGATATTGATTTAGTTTTGCGTTTATCTGTGGATGGTTGTGAAGCAATGTGGTTGCCAAAAGTTACTTATTGTTATCGTCAACATCATTGTAATGCAACGAGAAAATCTACTCAACAAGCTGCTAGCATGATGTCTGTTTTAGATAGCTTTTTTAGTAGACTAAATTTACCAATATCTATTCGTAAATTAGAGAGCCAATCTTATTATTATACTTTGAGTTGGCTAGGATGGCAAGCCCATCGAAATGGGAGTTTAATTGAGATGGATAAATATTTACGACAAGCTTGGAAATATACTCCTTTCTCTATGACAGAAACTATCGATTATTGGGTCAATAGTTTTAATAATCTTTATCAACAATATGGTTATGATTTTAATGCTTATGCTTTGACTAATTCAGATGTTTGGCAACAATTAATGTTAGACATGGTTATTACTCTTTGACAGTGAGTTTGTTTCAGATATTTACTATTTCTAATGGTTGATTATCCTAATTCTCATACTGGTGAAGTACAATTTTATAAAAATTAATATTATGAATTTATGTAAAAAAAAGCTGTTTGTATACTACCACACTTCAAATCATGTTTGCCTATATATTAAACTGATATAAATAGAAAAATTAAGTTCATATTTTAGTTTGTCTATTTTGAGGAAAGTACTTAGTACATAGGCTGTTTCATAAATCATGAATATACAGTCTCCCTCGCATTTGGTCAGTTTTTTTCCAATGCTTTGAATTATCTTTCAATATATCAATACTAATTCCGGCTGAAAAGCTAATAAACTAATAGTTGATAGTTGATAACTAATTGATGAATACTTTCCTTTTGAGACAAATGACAAATAATTAATTGGTATTGGCACCTATTAATAATGTTGAAAAATCCGAGAATTTCAATAAACTGAAATTATACAATGTTTAATTTGAGCAATAATTAATAGATAAGCACCTACACAAAATTATTTACAGAAGCGATGTTTACACAAGAATTAGATTTCAGCTTCTCAATATGTGTAATTTATTTTATTGACCCGCTGACGATGATAAAAAATCAAATGATGACAAAATAAACTAATAAGTTTATACTAGTTTATAGAATAGTAAAATCTTGGTGATATAGTCTCTCTCTAGGCATAGATCCCATAGGTAAAATTTTTGCTTGTTCATGAAACTCTGTTCACTTTCAGCTAGGAGAAATAGATCAAAAAAACAGGCGATCGCTCTATCTATTTCTCTGCCGCAGGAATATTATTAGAACTGCAAAAATTGGCACCGCAGACCGATATTATCACTCTTAGTGACCTGAGTTCTGAACTGACAAGAGTTTCTACAAGAAAGAAAACAATTAACAAACCAAACTACCTTATTATTAACAAATTTAACTAATCCTGCATTTCAATCAGCATTAAATTTAGTAGGAAAAGTATCAATGAAAATTGATACAGCTAACTAAAGACAACTAAAAAAAAAATTAATCGCCCAGCATAAACATTTAACCTATCGAATATATAGTTAGGAATATAAAAAATCAGAGAAAAATATTAAGGTAAATTAGCTATCAAAACAGTAATATTATCTCCTGAGAATACTTCAACAAAAGCTGAATATATTTAATTGATAAAATTTCTCAAAACTGATGAAAATTACAAATACGTTCTTACAGGCTTTCAATCTTTAAAACATCAACTATAACCTAGGGAAAACCATACATAATTTCATCCAAATACCGTATAAAAATTCAAGTGTGTTAATCAAGATATTTTCTAATAATTTGTGAATAATATTTATACAAATACAAACATTCAGGTTCGTTATAAACAGAAATAGTACTCACATTTTTTGATAATAAAAAAAAAGGAGTTAAATATGAATAACTTAACAACCCAATTGTCAACAACTGAATTATCAACAACAACATCAGGAGAAATTCCCCCAGGATATTTAAATATTATGGGGTATATTGATGAGTCAGAAGTAAATGGTCCTGGTTGTCGTGCAGTAGTATGGGTACAAGGTTGTAGAAAAGGATGTTCTGGGTGTTTTAATCCTGATTCTTGGTCTTTTGATATTAATCAATTAATAAGTATTGAAGAACTAGCAAATAAAATCTTAAATAATCCTCAAAATACAGGAGTTACCTTTTCTGGAGGTGAGCCTTTTTTACAAGCATCAGCACTAGCAGAGTTAGCAAAAATATTAAAATTTAGACATTTAAATGTAATGTCTTTTAGTGGGTTTACTCTCAGAGAATTGGAATCTAAAAATGCACCCGTTGGTGCTAAAGAATTGTTATCTCAGTTAGATGTTTTGATTGATGGACCTTTTATAGAAGCCTTAGCTATTCATTCTCCTAATTCTCTAGTTTCTTCAAGTAATCAAAGAGTGAGAGTATTTAATAAAGACTTAAAAAATCAATTAAATTGGGCAAGTGATCACCAAGAAATTCATATACTGAAAGATGGTAGTCATATATTTACGGGTTATTGGGGGCAGTTAGGTTTAGGAAGAAATTATAGCTAAAGTCATAAATTCAGATGTTAAATTCCTTGCATAGATAAATTTGATCAGAGACTAGTATAAAAAAGAGTTACCAATTAGTAAGTAAGCTAAATTGAGATACTGAGGGATAATTTAAATACTCGTAAAACCCCATCAGTTTACCGCACCCTATCTACTGGGGAAGTTCTATATTTTTTGAGGAAAATCTTAAAGACTGATATTATTCATAGCCATGTCTCTCTCATTTTTCTTGGCTACTACTAATAATTATTTCACTAAATGATTAAATAATTTTCATTCAAAATCATGTTAATAATTGGATGAGTTGTTCTACCTTAATAGTTAATTTAGCCAATGGTTTAATTCAATAACAAGAAATATAAGAAGCACCTGCTAAAATAGTTGATCAAGCAAAACATACCTGAAAACTAAAATGAAAATAAATTAAGCAGGTACACAAAATTAATTACACATTTTTTAAAACTGAATCTCTTATACTGTATATCTCACAGAAAATTAGTCAAAGCCTGCAATGAGTGTTTAAGTGCCTATTACCACTGAAATAAAAAATATAGCAATAATTAGTATTTTCAAAATTTAACCATTATGTAATAAACCTATTTACTGAATAGTTAATTTTCAAACCTAAAATTAAATTGCTATATTTTTAAGTCAATATTTTAATTAATAATCATTACTTGACCATATACAGGTGTGAATGGTCAAATTCTTGTATTGTAGACTATATTCGCCACTGAGTGTATACCTCACGGGCAGGGGGAAGTACTGTCAAAGCAATTATCTCTTTTTATTGATATTACGAGCCATGTTTTTAAAATCTATTCCATCACTAGAATTATTATTATTAGGAGTTTTTGAAGGAGTAGACGTAAATTTGGAAGGTTGTGGAAAACTAGAAGTAGATGTACTTGGAGTATAACTAGAAGAATAAGAAGAACGTTTAGTTTCTACTGTATTTTCTTGTTTTTTCGTAGAAGAAACAGACTTTTCTGTCTCTCCTTCTATATCATTAATTTTACCTGCTGCTTTAGGATAGCTCCTCTTAACTGTCTTAGGTTTCCTCATAAAGTCTACATCACCAAGACTACTTGCACTATCTGCATCTAAGAAGAAAGCTTCCTTTGGTTGATTATCATCTTTGTTCCCAAATAATCCTTTGATAAATCCAGTCATTTGTCTTTTCTTTCCTATTATATTTATTAATTTTGTTATTATTTTATCATAAATATTTCATAAAAGTTATTATGATCTTATCAAAATTTACGAGCAGGAATAGAAATAGACAATAATGGTGGACTTCCCATTGGGGACATAAGGCTACGGACAAGTCAGGGTAGCTCTGATTATGTAATAGTAGGATAGGTAGAAACAATATCTAGTAAGTGAGCTTGATGCTCTTACTACTGTTCTCAAATGTTCTAAAATAATTATCGAAAAATATGGACCTTCGATGCAACATCCCTACTTAACTATCAAAAAAAAATTACTTCCCAATACAAAAGCGACTAAAAATTATATCCAAAACAGATTCCGTTACATCCTCTCCCGTAACCTCTCCCAAAGCATAAATGCTTCCCCTTAAGTCGATTGTCCAAAAATCTAAAGGTAAGTTATTTTTAATAGTATTTAAACATTGCTCCAAAGCTATCTTAGCTCTAGTTAAAGCTGCTGCTTGCCTTTGATTAACTGCAAAATCTAAATTTTCTGGCTGCACATTATCTAAATTTACAGCATTAAGAATTGCTGCTTCCAGTTCCTCAATTCCTTGATTATTAATAGCGGCTGTAGCCACAACATTTTTAATAGTTTCTGGGTAAAAAATTGACCTAATTAATTCTGAATGAACCAAATCAACTTGATCAACTTTATTAATTATCAAAATTAAAAAACGATGTTTGACCTGTTGATAAATAACTTCATCTAACTCCGTCCAACCAACCTGAGCGTCAATCGTCAATAAAACAATGTCAGCAGACTCAGCTGCCTGACACGATCGCTCTACCCCAATTTTTTCTACCCGATCCTCAGTTTCCCGAATACCGGCTGTATCTAAAACCTGAACCGGAATACCACCTACCACCAACTGAGATTCAACTACATCCCTGGTTGTACCAGGAAGATCGGTAACAATAGCGCGATCGCTATGACTCCAAGCATTTAACAAACTCGACTTGCCCACATTCGGACGTCCGATAATAGCGACCTTTAAACCAGTACGTAATAACTCTCCCCGACTTGCTGTAGCTAATACCATTGACAAATCCACCAAAATATCATCCAGTTTTTGACTAATTTCAGATTCATCCAAAGGAGGTAAATCTTCCTCAAAATCAATGCGTGCCTCTATTTCTGCTAAAATATCTAGACAACAAGCTCTTAAGTGACGAATTGGACTAGCTAACTTACCCTGCAAACCAGCTAAAGCAACTTGAGCAGCAGCGGGAGATTGAGAACCTACGAGTTCTGCAATACTTTCAGCTTGAGTCAGATCCAATCGTCCATTTAAGAAAGCCCGTAAAGTAAACTCTCCTGGTTGAGCTAGCTCTGCCCCTGCCTCAATACATAATTGTAATACTTGTTGTATCGCAATAATTCCACCATGACAATGGAATTCTACCACATCCTCACGGGTATAAGAACGAGGAGCTTTCATAATCAATAATAAAGTTTCATCTACTAATTGCCCAGTGTGGGGATGACGGATATAGCCATAAAGAATATGGTGAGTCTCCCAAACTTGCTTCCCCGGTGCATGAAATAGGGTTTGAGCAATTTTCATCGCCTCAGAACCAGACATTCGGACTATCCCCACACTTCCTTGTTGGGGAACAATAGCAGTAGCGATCGCGGCAATAGTATTTCTAGGAGTCATTTCAGTTATCACCATACAGTTATCACCATTACAGTACCAACCGCTGAAGCTTCCGGCTTAGAATACTGAATTTGATTTTTTTGATTCTTTCAAAAGGGGGGGGCTTATAATTCTGATTATTTTCTACATAGTTAATCAGATATTTATGTAGAGGTGAATGGATATTTTGTTGAGCAATATATTGCTAGGCATTGGGAAGGAAAAGACCTCTACATTTGTGGTCGAAGATATACAAGATTTATCTTCCGTTCGACTAAACTTACCCAAACTTACATTGATCTGGAATTGCATAAGCTTTGGAGCTAGCTTCGGTGTTTCACCCTTATGCCACTGACCGCAGTCGTAACTTATCTTCAAGAGCAGGCTAAAAATCCCAAGTCAGCTCAAGCCACTGGTTTATATAGTTTTCGATTATTACTCATACTGCTAAAATATTCCTTTGTATTGTGTAATTTTAAATAACTGTAGTTAATTTTCTTTTAACTGTCAAGTCCCCTGTCAATTTTCGACAATACCTTAATTTTTCTGCTATAATTTAAGAACCATATAACATATAGGTCAAGCTAAAAGTCAGAAGTTAGAAGTTAGAAATTAAATTCTCTTATGAAATAAAATTGAGAAGCGTGAAAGTTTCTTAACCAGGACTTATGCAAAGGCAATAATTGTAGTCTAAATCTGGGAAAGATTCATGAAAACACACCATATCTAGCAGTGCTGCGTAAGTCATGTTAACATGAATGGCGACTTTTATATCATTATATACTTATCCAAAAACAAGTGATGATTTCCACAAAAAAATTATCAAGTGCTGTTACTGGAGCAATAATTATTACCACAATAACAGCAATGTCAGGCTTAAGCGCCAAAGCTTTATCCCTTCGGAAAGTTACTAATTTAGAGTCCATCACCTTTTTTGAGAGAACAGGCGGCACATTTCCTCAACCCTATACCTTCGGCCTATATAGTTCCCAGCTTTTAAATCGACTTTCCATCCTTAATTCCAGTTCTTATGACTTCTTGGGAAAATCAATAGAATTATATGATATATTCTATAGTGATCGCTTTGGCAATTTAGATATTAACCGAGAATACGTGACAGTTAAGAGCGTATTTAACTACGGGAAACCATCTGGAGGCGGCTTAAACCTGAGGGAGATGAGATTTAATTTTGCCGACGGTTCGACCGAGTTTGCGAATCTAGTTGCTGACTTCACCGTTCTCGGAAATAATGGACATCCAAGGACAGTAAGGAATGCAATAGATGGCAACTTGCTAACCCATACCACGGCAAAACTATCGGTCAAAGCGATCGGCTTTCAGTCACCCTAGGTTTTGTATCGTCATCTGCATCTGTCCCCGAACCCGGTTTCATCTTAGCTTTCTTGGCCTTGGGCGGGTTGGGTTTTCGTTCCCTATTAAAAGACAACTTCCAATAGTTCGGATACTTCGGTGTCAAATTTCAGGAATATATCTAGAGCTTGCTAATTAAATATAAAAGCATAGCATTGATGCCCTAGGTTAGGTAGAAATTAGGAGGTATACTAGAAACTTCAACAAGTATGTTTAGTTTGAAACAGATATAAATTTTTTCACCTAATATTTGACAATTACAGAAGTTTTCCTGCAAGGCAGAGCATAGTAGGGACGTTCCATCAAACTTAGTTTTGATGGTGACGATATGATTCATATATCTAGTAAAACAGTATCAACTATTTGACATACTTCTAGGGGTAAACCCGTGGGATATCTCGGCTCCTTCCTCCGTCCAATTCAATTTTCAAGGAGTCCACTTAAATTAAACTGTGATGGTGGCATCTAAATCGAATTGTTATTTTTATAAATTATAGGGTATATTTTTCCCTACTCCCTACTCCCTACTCGGTGAAAAATGTTAAATTAATTTTGCACAGGTAATTAAATAGTCAGCTAATATAAATTTATTGGAGTTATGATCAAAAATATCTCACAAATTCCTCAGCAAATACTACCATTACTAACTCAAAAAAAATCTCTATCAGAAAAAAATAAATTATCTTATTGGAATAGATATGGGCGATATTTATACTCGCGCTTTATCAGAATGCAGGGAACTCCCGAATATATTGCTAGAGGTTTAGCATTAGGAGTATTTGCCGGATTATTTCCAATCTTTGGTTTACAAACTATAGTTGGTATAGTACTAGCGACTCTATTCCAAGGTAATAAAGTTGCTGCTGCTGCTGGCACTTGGGTAAGTAATCCTTTAACTTATTTACCAATATATGCAATTAACTTTCAAGTTGGTCAATGGTTACTTAAATCTCAAGAAGAGTTTATACCTGAAAGTATACATTCATTTTCAGAGTTAATGCAATATGGAACTCAATTTATCACATCTCTATTTTTAGGTTGTTTAGTAATGGGTCTAATTGGTGGAATATTAAGTTATTTAATTGGGTTGAAATTAATTCCTTTGTGGCGTAGCGATCGCCGAAAAAATTTATCTTCAATAGTAGGAAATACTAATAACTAATCACTCAATTTGGATTAGTTAGTTGAGAAAAAGATGATAAAAAGCAATATATTGAATATTTATGTTAAATATGTTAGTTAATAGAATACTACTACGTTGCTATAAAATTATTCATGAATTAGCTGAAGGTGGATTTGGGTAAATTTATTTAGCCGTAGATACGGCTTGACCATACTATCCCCAATTCATTGGTGAGAAGTTAAGCTTGTAAGTCTTTTTTCAAGAGAGTTGGAGAAAATTGCTAAAAAAAAATTGTTCAGCTCCTCATTGAAGCTCAGAAAAAGGTGCGACAATTAATTTAACATTTGGTTTAAGGTGCTGCTCAATAATTCCTTTTACTCAATTTTGAGGGTCAGCAAAATATTTAATAGGGTCTTTTCCCTTACCTTTTTGGTGACCCCTCATAAAATGATAAAAACCACGATAAATCATATAATCATGAGATTTTATCAAAGGTTACAGAAAGTTCATCGGCTAGAGCATTACCTAAATTTACTAAGACAGCATAAAATAACCAAGTCGCCCAAACTTGTCACTTAATTCCATTAATTGAACCTGTCCATAAATAACTTAAACCCAAGAGTTTTTTGACAGTATCAAAAGCATCTTCAATTTTCCAAGATCAACGATATAAATCTGCTACTACATAAAGGGATAAAATATAAGGTTATAGGACACTGGTTAAATAAGAATTCCATGTTTTTCCTGACCTAATTTCAATTAAACGTAAAGTGATAAACGGAGTTTTATTAGTACCAGAAATAAGACATATATTTCTGTATTGCAATGCATAGCTATCTGTAAATACCTGTTGCATAGGGAACTGCTATCCCCCCTTTTTTTGTCAGTAATAAAATACACTTTTTTATCTATTAATTTTAACCAAAAATTAAAGTAATACAACCCTATATATAACAATAAAAAAGTATTTTCTGTCACTAAATTCAAAATATTTTCTTCAAGTTTAGTATTAGATGCTTTGGGATTTTCTTCAAACCAAATCTATACTGGTAATCTGATTATTAAATTAATAACTAGACTCATCTTTCTTACTAATTGTTATTTTTTCATTTATTATCAACCTTTTAATTTCTTAAATAAAACCTCCAATGTTGACCCATATATTATCCAAATATATATTTGGGAATTTTAATAAGGTAAATTAAAGACTTTCTAGCAACAAACCCTTATTTATGCTCTGCCAAGCTGCTCTTAAACTAGACAATAAATCTTTAAATACTTTCTCCAATAATTCATTGGGAAATGTCAAAAATATTTGTGATACAGTTTGTTAATTAACCTTTGTGTGATTACACCACAAAAAAACCATCTTTAGCTAACATTCTTGTCAATTCTCTGACTCCAGCTACCTCTGGCGAGAATAAGGTTAATACCCCAGTCATTATCAACCATAAATTTAATATCCGTTCCCTAAGTCCTATTTGTCAGTAGTAGTTTTCTTTATTTGTAATGGCTAGTCCCAGTTATTTTTCCAATTGCTTGGCTATAACTTCATCTTCCAACATTGACCACTATTTCTTTTTTTAGGTGGTCTCTGTTGGTTTTTTTTACTAGTAGTCATGGCTGGCCTCAATTTCTCAATTAATTATCTAGATTGAGTTTCCTACTATTTTTGACCTTTAGAAAGACTGCCCTTGACAATTTTCTCTTTTCCTTAACTTGTCACCAATGTCCCCAATGTTTTGTCAAAATACTAAAGAAAAATTATAATCCATAAGTTTTACAGATAACACGATAGTTATTTAACAAAGAAGGAAAAAATTTATATTAATTAGGGCAACAAGAGAACATTTTGAGGAGGATAGTAAATTTTATTCAAGAGTCTATTAAAGGAAAGGATATAATTTAACTAAAGAAATAATTCCTGGCAAACCATTAGATGAAGCATTTACAATTTAAGTCCTTAAATAAATACTAGAAATATTAAAGTATGTTTATAATCATAATTTTCTTTATAAAGATATTAAACCATTAAATTTAACGGGTCGCGAGCTAGATAATAAGCTAGTGATGATTTATTTTGGAACAGTGAAAAAACTTAGTGTTTTCCCCAGGGACAAAGAATGAAAAATAACTCCTACTATTGTAGTTGTTACTCCCTACCGAGACTAAGTAATTTTCCTAAATTTTGTAGGGATATTCATGGTCTTAGGATTCTTGTATCTAAGCAATTACTAGTTGAAGCTATCAAGAAATACAACAGTAAAAGGAGAATAAGCATTCAAAGTTACAATAAAGCAATCTGTATTAACCCCGAACAGCCCATATATACTATAAATCTCATGGTAATAGGCTTCATAGTTGAGGATATTATAAGACAGCATTGGTAGATTTAAATAAAGCTATAGGGTAGTCCTATATATGTAGTGATATGTTAATATAAGCAATTAATTTATGATATTAATATCTGAGTAGCCACACTTATTTGACGAGGATAATAAGAGTAAGAATTTAATACATTTTGTTTTTTTCTTGGAAAAAGAATTTTAATAATTGTAGGTAGTGTTGAATTATAACTATTTTATCTAGTTTGTTATACTAAACATAACTTGGTAAATGAACTAATATCAATCTTTCTAATATAAATCTAATATAAAATTAATGTTTTGTCCAAAAATTAATATTAGAAAAATATTAACTTGATAGATTGCAATTAGTCAAAATAAAAACTATACTTTTTGTATAGATAATAATTATAAAAAAAACGTCTATTTAAAATTATAACCCTCACCAATCTATGTTAGAACTTTAGATATAACTATAGCAATCCCATATTGGTCGCAACAGATA
>ENA-UENT01000495-UENT01000495.1-marine-metagenome-genome-assembly--contig:-NODE-495-length-23289-cov-4.724587_pt1 | contig 23289 bp, 22 predicted proteins | sample MGYA00237879_ERZ529330 | MGnify/ENA primary metagenome ERZ529330 (study PRJEB26372, sample SAMN05368345) | marine metagenome | biome: cultured habitat; feature: ocean water; material: water; isolation... | reverse complement strand
CTTGTTCTGGTTCTTGGGTCACCCTGAGGTATATATCATTATCCTGCCTGCGATGGGTATGGTTTCTGAGGTACTATCTGTACATGCTCGTAAACCGATCTTCGGTTACAAGGCGATGGTATACTCGATCCTTGCGATTGCCTTCTTGTCCTTTATCGTTTGGGCGCACCACATGTTTATGTCTGGTGTAAACCCATTCATCTCTAACTTCTTCGTAATCTTCACCTTGATCATCGCGGTGCCATCTGCGGTGAAGGTGTTCAACTGGATTGCGACATTATACGGTGGTAACATTCGCTTTAATCCAGCCATGTTATTCGCCATTGGTTTTGTATCGATGTTTATCTCAGGTGGTTTGACCGGTATTTTCCTCGGTAACTCTGCTATTGATATTCAGATGCACGATACGTACTTCGTAGTAGCTCACTTCCACATTGTGATGGGTGTGGCGGCCTTCTTCGGAATGTACGCTGGGGTTTACCACTGGTTCCCTAAGATGTACGGTCGCTTCATGAACAACACACTGGGTAAGATTCACTTCTGGGGTACTATGGTAGGTGCTTACGCGATCTTCTGGCCAATGCACTATATTGGTATGGCCGGTGTACCTCGTCGTTACTACTCTTTCGACACATTCCAGGCCTTTGGCCACTTTGCGGAAATGAACAAGTTTATCACCGTAGCTGCGATTCTAGTATTCGCATTCCAGGTATTGTTTGTGATCAACTTCTTCTACAGCATTTGGAAAGGTAAGAAGGTAGAGACTCAGAACCCTTACGGTGCTACTACTTTAGAGTGGACAACACCAATCAATCCAGGACACGGAAACTGGCCTGGTAAGATCCCTGCTGTACAGCGTTGGGCATATGATTATGGTAAGGATGGAGAGGAGTTTATTCCTCAGATTATACCATTAAAAGAAGGTGAGCACGACGGTGGTCACTAGATGCAAATGAAGCAAAATTCTTTTGTAGATAATAAAAGAGAGGTGCTGAGTTCGACGGCTACTCGAGCGAGTAATGATGTGCCATTCGTTTCCTCGTTTTGGCTTCGAATTCAGGACCTCCTTCAGCTGGTAAAGTTCCGGCTGTCTGCTACTGTTGTTTTGTCCTCACTGCTGGCTTATTTGATAGCTGCATCCGGGGAAGTAAGCTTAACTGCAATGCTAATTTTGGCAGCAGGAGGTTTTCTAACAACAGGCGCAGCAAACACCCTGAATCAAGTATTGGAGAAAGACTTCGATCGCTTGATGAAGAGAACAGCAAATCGTCCGCTTGCTGCCGGACGAATGACTATTTCTGAAGCGGTATTAGCGGCAGGTTTTATGAGCCTTTTTGGGATCAGCCTGCTAGCAGTGTTCAATCCATGGACTGCCTTCTTCGGGACTTTCGCATTAGTAAGTTATGCTTTCGTATATACTCCGATGAAGCGTGTCTCCCCAGGAGCAGTTGCTATCGGAGCTATTCCAGGCGCTTTGCCAACGCTCATAGGATGTGTGGCGGCGCAGGGAGAACTAACTTGGCTGGGATTAACCCTTTTTGCTATCCAGTTTTGCTGGCAGTTTCCGCACTTTTGGTCAATTGCCTTCTTGGGATACGAGGATTACTCTAAAGCTGGGTACAAGCTTGTTCCAGAAGAGGAAGGAGCAATCAACTTGACAAGTTTAGGTCGACAAGCATTGGCTTATTCCCTGGCTTTGGTTCCACTGGCATTATTGCCTGCTTATTTGGGAGCTACGGGTTGGGTCTCGGCTATTATTGTAGCCTTATTAGGCTTCGGCTACAGTTACTTTGCTTGGCGTTTCCTGCAAGTGCCAGAACGAAAAACCGCTTTGCAGCTCATGTTTTTTTCCTTTGGTTATATCCCCTTGTCTTTACTGATGTACTGGGCGGATAAAATAGTATAGTGAAATGACTGACTCCATTATGGCGGATCAACTAGGTAGAAGAAATAAAATTCATCCAAAGAAATTTGCCCTTTGGGTGGCTTGTGCCAGTATGTCGATGCTGTTTGCAGCACTTACAAGTGCGTATATGGTTCGGCAAGCTGCTGGTAATTGGCTGGAGTTTCCACTGCCTAATATTTTCTTTGTAAATACGGCAGTGATTATTCTTAGCAGTGTAACTTTGCACGCGTCTTACATCGCCTTCAAAAGTGAACGCGAAAAAGCCTATAAAGGGCTTCTTATTGTAAGTCTATTGCTGGGTATAACATTTGTGGTATTGCAGTTTGAAGGCTGGGAAGTTCTAGCTGCCAACGGTATACCGTTGAAGTTAAATCCTAGCGGTGACTTTGTGTATGCATTGTCATGGATTCACTTGGCGCACTTGTTAGGAGGTATTGCTGCGATTTTGATTGCAGTGATTGTGGCCTTGAGCCGTCCTTTTAAGAAGACGCCGGCTCGCCAATTACGCTTTGAGATGACACTCACGTATTGGCACTTTGTAGATGGTTTGTGGTTGTATTTAATGGTCTTCTGGATCTTACAACGATAATCAACTACGCACGAACAAAACAAAACGGAAAGCAACCAAGCCAATAGGCCTTTTTGCTTTATCGAATAAATTTTTAGGCACTAAAGCAGTGCCGATAGGATATTAAGATAAGATAAAACAAACGCTGCGCGATGGCAGAACATGTAATAGAACACGACGTTCAAACCGACCAGGGCAACGCCTGGGATGGTGGTAAGGAGCCGTTCAAGGCTAGTTACGGTAAACTGATGATGTGGTACTTCCTGTTGTCAGATGCCTTCACTTTCGCTGGTTTCTTGATTGCCTATGGTACACTACGTTTCAGTAGTCAGACCTGGCCTGTGCCTGATTTTGTTTTTTCAACGGCACCTTTTGGTATCCATGATGCGCCGTTGATTTTCGTAACCATTATGTCGTTCCTATTGATCATCAGTTCGGTGACAATGGTACGTGCCGTACAGGAAGGTCACCGGGAAAACAAACGCGGAGTTGTTTTCTGGATGTTGCTAACAGTCTTGGGCGGTGCTGGCTTCCTTGGATGTCAGGCTTGGGAATGGACAAACCTTATCGGTACAGAGCACATGACTGTAACTCGTAACCCATTCGGTACCCACACAGAAAGTGGTGTTTACCTTGGTTACGACGGTAAGCCTGGTGAAGAAACCTTCGAAGCTGGAGGAAGTTACCTGATTCACAAAGCAGATCTTGATGCTTCTTTGTCTGACGAAGAAGTAGTAGCTGGTTTCGCTAGCCATGGCGAAGATGATCATGCTGGTCATGCTGTGGTAAACGAATATGGTAAAGACTATGGCTTCATGTACGTTGATGATGACGGCTTCATCATGCGCAAGTTTGTTGTAGAAGAAGGAGAGAGTGCAGGTGCTGTACAGATGGAAGCGTTTGGCCCAAAAGCCTTTGGTGGACTGTTCTTCTTTATTACTGGATTCCACGGATTCCACGTACTCTCTGGTGTAGCGTTCCTACTGATCATTTTGATCAATGCCGCTAGCGGTGTTTACGTTGAGCGTAAGAACGGCTATGAGATGGTAGAGAAGATTGGATTGTACTGGCACTTTGTAGACTTGGTCTGGGTGTTTGTATTCTTGGTATTCTACCTACTGTAATCCATAATTTACTCTAATAACTGAAAGATAATTCAACCGAAATGGGTGGACATAAAACATACGAAGAATCAATCCGCGACGTCTACAAAGGGCTGGTTCTATTAGCAGTAGTAACACTTGTTGAAGTAGGTATTTCCCTACTCGGTAAGGGTCACTTGGGAATTGATGTGAGTGGTTACGGATGGTTGCTTGCTCTAATCGCGATCGGTCTGATCGTACTTTCCCTGTATAAGGCGTATTTCATCATTTACGAGTTTATGCACATGCGCTATGAGGTAAAAGGACTAGCGATGAGTGTATTGCTTCCAACTCTTTTGTTGGTATGGGCAGTAATCGCCTTCTTCCAGGAAGGAGACAGTTGGAAGAAGCGTCGTGAAGATGTGAAGAAGCGGGAAACCGTTGATCCAAATGCACCTTCTAGTACTCAAGAGGGCTTCGTGATTCCGGAAGATACATTCGTTCCAGATCTCGGTTAAAACCTCACCCTTACTAGCGAGGTAAATCAACCAGGCTAGAGGGGACTAGAATGCTTTAAATAGCAAATACTTTAATGCGGTATCAAATGCCGCGTCACTAGTCATCTCGAAACCTCGGGATGACTAGCGTTTTTCTGGCCCAGTGTGGAATTACTGTCAAAAATCTAGCAACAGTATTCTACCACTGAACTCCATTGTCAGCAGGCCGTTGTAGTAGGTGGAGAAAACACGATAACTGATGAGCGATAAAGAGCAAGCCGCAAACACGCCAAGAAAGATTATTACAGCGCTCGCGTTGTTCATGTTCTTGGTTGGCCTACCGCTAGGTAGCTATATCTATCTCAAAAAGGGGTATGATTATCAAAAGGCTGCCCTTCAAGATTTACGGAAGGAGCATCAGCTTGCACTACCTTCAGCACTAAGTCTGTACGACGGCACCTCTGAGTTCTTTCCTGATGAGAACTATCATCTGATTGGCCTACTGCCAGAAGAAACAGATCCAGGGTCTTATACACCGGTATTGAAGCGCCTACATGAGCAATTCGACATTCCGGAGAATTTGATGCTTTGGACAGTATTTGAGGGCGAAACTTCAGATCGGGTAAGTCAATACTTGCGGAAAGAAGACCTTCCCAAGGATACTAGCCAATTGCTGTATTGGACCGCTCCTGCAGCAGACTTCAATGCGTTCGTTCAAGACTTAAAGTTATTGCCAGAGGAGGATGCTCTATTGTCAGAGGGACTAATTGTATTGGTGGATGATTCACTTTATGTTCGTCGGGCATATCCATTTACAGACCCGTCTGCTCTAAGGCAATTGGTAGAGAGAACTGCTATTCTTTTGCCGGAACGCTCAAAGCCGAAGCCAGAACTTAGACGTAAAGCTGAACTCTAAACAAATACACTGAATGACTACTACTAGATTTACAGAGAAGCAACTAAAGACATTAACCTGGATTGTAACCGGTTTGGTACTGGTACTGGTAGGCCTGATGCGCCGTGTCAAGATCCCATTACCAGAAGGAGTAGATTTTTCTTTCTTACCTCCGTTTTATTCTCTACTTAATGCTCTTGCTGCGGTTGCGCTATTAGCCTCCTTGTATTTCATCAAGCAGAAGAATATCAAAGCCCACCGCACAATGAACTTCACAGCATTGGGGCTATCTGTTTTCTTTCTGTTGTGTTATGTGCTGTACCACTTTACTACTCCTGAAACCATCTTTGGAGATGCTGATGGTAGTGGTGTGTTGGAGGCCGCTGAGGCCGCGGCTGTGGCTGGAATCCGGCCGTATTACCTCATTTTGCTATTTAGTCATATCCTACTCGCTGCCGTAAGCCTGCCTTTTATTTTGTTTACCTTTATTAAGGCTTACACGGAGCAGTTTGAGGCTCATAAGAAATTGGCTCGTTGGGTTTGGCCAGTTTGGTTCTACGTGTGTATCACTGGACCGATTTGCTACTTAATGTTGAAGCCATATTATCAATAATGTTTAACCACAAAGCCATGAAGACAGTGAAGAATGTATCCAAGGCGATTCTGCCCCTAGTGTTGGTGATGGTAATGCTCTTATTGCCAGAAGTGGTAGATGCCCAATGTCCAATGTGCCGCATGACCGCCGAGAGTAATCTGGCGAATGGTGGTAGTGAAGGCCAAGGACTGAACAATGGAATTCTGTACATGCTTGCAACGCCATACGTGCTAATCGGATTGATCGGATATGTTTGGTGGCGTAACCGCAAGAAAGAAGAAGAATTTGACCTAGAAGAGGCTTAGGCCTTTCCGTTAAGATTGTAATATTCTCCTACAAGCTGCCTATTGTTATTAATGGGCAGCTTGTATCGAAACTAAGAAGCACTATACAAATTACTCTGAGTGTGCCTTTCTGTATCGCTTCTCGTTCTCCTGGAAAGTACTAATTGCCAGGACTACCCATCCAGCTACGAATAGTAACCCTCCAATTGGTGTGATTGGACCAATTAGGCTTGTGGGCAAGTCTAGTACATCTGCAAATGAGAGTAGGTATAACGAACCACTGAAGCAGATGATACCTGCTGTAAATAGCCAGCCAGCCCAAGGCATCAGGCTAGTTTTTCGAAAGTAGAGTAGCGTACCCACCATTAGAATACCCAGTGCATGATATACCTGATACCTTGCACCGGTTTCGAAGATTTCCAGCCGATCAGCCGTAACTATTTCCTTAAGACCGTGAGCTCCAAAGGCTCCGAGAATAACGCCAAGTGCCATCAACGAGGCTCCAATACGTAGAAACTGCTTGCGCATTAGTAATCGTTTAATGCGTGAATCAAATGTTTAGCACGGTTTCTGAAAGTTGGACGGTGAATTTAGGGGCAGGTAAACTGCTTTAAGGAGGGGGAAAAATTTGTGCAGTGCCTGTTGGGCAAATGTCTAAAAAAATTGGCGGAAATAATAATCTTGGTCATCTTTACCACAGGCGTAGAATGTCTTCTAGTTTGCAGCTAAAGGCGTAGAGAACGCTACTTGAAACCGCTAGGCGGATTTAAATCAAACTTTCATGCTGAGAAGAATTCTAGCGATACTCTTGATTCTCGCTTTGCTCGTTGTGGGCTATGTGTTAATTCGCCCGTATTATCGCTTACCCTTCGACAGAATAGCTGTGGTTCGTGCAGTGCCCTCCAATAGTGGGGTGCTTATTCGACTGCCCAGCTTAGTCCCGCAGGGAATCGACACAATAGCAGTTCCACTTTGGAATCTCGATGCTAAGCGTATTGAAGAGACGCTCGAAAGGCTGGAACTTCTGAATACAGTAGATTGGGAGAGCTGGTGGTTAATTCCTCAGCAGGGTGAAGGACCCACGGTTGCTGCCTACACCTTCGTGGGAGTTGCTAGTGGAGGTTTGGCTGGCGCTTGGAATCCTAATAACTATGGTCCGAGTACCGCCTCATCTGCAGGTGAAGTGTTCATTGACCAAGGCAAGGATGGGGATCCCATTTACTATGGTCGGTACCACAATCTCTTGGTAGCAGGTAAGTTCTCTTTCCAAATTGAAGGCGTTTTGTCTGCAGCAAGAGGAGATATCCCTGCTTGGGAGGACGATGAAGAATTCCAGCGCCTAAGCAAGGATTTTCAGACCTTAAGTGAGCCAACAGACCAACATCAACTTATCCTCAACACTGAACGAATATCCAGTAGCCTTCCCACTATCTGGTTCAATCCTTCGCAGGTACAATTCTGGCAACAGTATGCCTCATGGCTTGCGTTAGATTTTGAAGTTACAGAGGACGCCTGTAATGTTACGGCCTACAGCAATTCATCAGCAGACTACCTGTCGAACGGTAGTTCTACTGCCTGGCAATGGGTTCCAGAAATCGCGAATGAAGCCTTACCGCTTTCATTGCCTTCAACTCAATCTTCCCCAGAGACAAGTATTACCTCTTGGGTGGATGAAGCTGCCTGGCGTCTTTCATTGGCAAGTCCGCAAGCCAGTAGAGCGGGGGGTGAGATTTGGGTGCTTCCCATTCAGGATACGAGTGCATACACCGCTTTTAGAGATCGATTCTTGGGTCAGGATCAAATGACTGATGAGCGCAACTATCAGTTGTACCAACTTCAGCAACTTCAATCAGGCGAAGGCCTGGAATTATTGACGGATCGTCAGCATTGGCAACCTTGGATAGTTCAGTTGCCAGAGGCGCTTGTTGTTGGCGTCTTCCGTGAAGATTTGGAGCGTTGGCTTGATTACCACCTGGTTAGCGGTAGTTTGCTTGCACAAGATTTTTTCCTAAAGTTAAAGTCTGCATTACCTGATGAAGGCTCAGCAGATTACCAAGGGTTCATGAGATGGGGCCCTTTGGCTGATGCTGAGACTCATTTGCTGCATATTTTGTTCCCAGGACAAAAATGGGCGACGGAGGGCGGAGCCACTTTCACAAGCACCGTCACCGGGAATGGTAATTATCGTACTTCAATTCGAATGGGCAATGTGCCTAAAAGATCCTTGCCGGCAACGATTCGATGGACAATTCCACTAACCGGAAATGAAGACATGGCGCTATTTCCTGTGCAGGAACTGGGCGGGGCCGAAAGTCAATACTTTTTGGTACAATCAGCAAGTGGAGCCGCTTGGTTAATTGACCTGGATGGAACGATCATTTGGGAAAAGCAAAATCTACCGAAATTATTTGCTCCCGTTTGCCAATGGCTGTCAGAGGGAGGTGATGTGCGCTGGGGAGCTACTTCTCAGCAAGGCCTGCACGTATGGAATGAAGAGGGGCATAATCTTCAGCTGCCCGTTATTTCTTCCGTTCCAGCAGCAGGGCTAAGTCTATTTAGCTTTGATTCTCGAGGTACGCCTTCCTTGGCGTATCCCAATCGAAATGCAGAATTAGAGTTGCGCGATGGAAATGGAGTCTCAATCGAAGGATGGCCAGCTAAACTCTCGGGCAATACAAGTGCTAGTTTCCCGCTGGTCCACTGGCAAACCGAACTAGAGGACCTGATCCTAGCCTGGACCGGAAAGGAGGGATGGCAATTCTTTAGCCGTAGCGGTTCTTTTCTTTATAGCCTGCCTACGGTTCCTGAAGCATTTGTTGGACAGCCTGGGTATGACTTCGATCCGCTACGACCTACCCTTAGTTATCTCTATGGAGCCGCAAGTTCCGGTAAAGTGAATGTTTGGGATTTGGATGGAAACATTGTACCCATTCCCTTAGGTCGTGGCCCACTGGACCGTTGGTTGTTCCAAAACTGTTGGGGCGATAATCGCCCCGATCACGTGGCGCAACGTGGAAACCTTGTACACCTCTACGGTTTTGAAGATAATAACTTTGCCGAGCGTTGGCAACAACGCTTTTCATCGCCTCCGGATACACTACTTGCCGCCGAACCCTTTGGTACTTTGGTTTTAAATGATCAGGAGCGAAAGATTTGGTTGATTGATACCGACGGACAAATACCAAGTGCCTTCCCATTGGCTGGAAAAGGCGGTGCACATTTGATCAAAACATCCGAAACAAACAGTGTGCTAATAACTTTGTTGGATGGGCAGGTCTACGCCTATGATTTGTCTCTGAACAATACTGATTCATGAAGATCCTTTTAGTTGCAGCTACGAATTTTGAAATTGGACCGCTCCTCCAGAGCCTCAAGGAATACGAGCGGCAACCCATGCACTACCGCCTAGATGGAATCACCCTAGAGGTGTTGATCACCGGAGTAGGCTTACCACTTGCTGCCTTTGCCCTTGGTCATCGTTTGGCCAATCGATCTTACGATCTACTGCTTCAGGCTGGGGTAGGAGGGGCGATTGACCGTACTATTCCTTTAGGTAGTGTAGTACAGCTGATTTCTGATTGTTTCGCAGACCTAGGTGTGGAAGAGGCGGACGGATCTTTTACGAGTATGCACGAAATGGGATTGGTTCCGGCGGATCAGTTTCCGTTTAAATCTGGTCGACTTTGGCTTAGCATGGAGGAAGCTCCTTCATTTTTGCCAACGGCTCATGGGGTTAGCGTAAATCGAGTTCATGGCGCCGAGGATACGATCGAAGCCTTTAAGAAGAAGTATGCGTTTGCACAAGTAGAGAGTATGGAAGGTGCTTCCTTTTGTTATGCTGCCCTGCAGCACGGGATCAAGGCTATCCAAATTCGAGCCATCAGTAACTACGTGGAACGCCGCCAACGTGAGAACTGGGAGTTAGAAAAGGCGATAGAGAATCTGAATTCGATATTGCTCGAAATGATCCAATCTCTGGCAGAGCAGCAAAAGACAGAATAAGGTATACGAACGAACACTTATTCGTTTTTTCACTGTTTTTAGAAAAAACTTTTGCGCCACAGCAAATAATTGTCTAGGTTTGCTGGTGTTGAAACGAAGAAAACATTTCTGATGCAACATCGTACGTACTTTTATTTTAGCAGCTTTTATTTTTATGTTTCCGCATAAGGAACTGCTGTTCGTACGTTGTCATTAGGATATAAAGAATAAACAGTGGTTCCGTCAAAAGCGGAACCATTTTTAGTTTACAGCCATGCCATCTTATACCACCACAGGCTATTTTTTTAGCTTTTATTTCTTTTACGGTAAACCGTAAGGGGCCTTTTGGTATAGTGATGTATTGCTGTCTAGAAGCCCCGCTTGATCGGGGCTTTTTTTGTGCCCTATTCGAATATCCATGAACATAACAATCAAGAATTATGCAGTCTACTTCAAGTGAAACAACGAGTCAAACAGAATCTTCCGAAGACTTATCCCCCTTACGGGTGGGAATTCAGGGGTACACCGGTGCATTCCATGAAATCGCCAGTCGGCGCTTTTTTCCGGAACGGGAACTCCAGATAGTTCCCGCCCATACTTTTTCGGAACTGATCGATATGCTTTTGCAAGGAGAAGATATGGATGTTGGTTTGATGGCCATTGAAAATACGCTTGCTGGTAGCCTCATGTCTAATTATCGACTTCTTCTGGAGAACAAGGTGAAGATCGTAGGAGAGGTCTTCTTGCGCATTGAGCAGAATCTATTGACTTTGCCCGGTGTACAAATTGAAGACTTGCAAGAAGTACGTTCCCATCCTGTGGCAATTGCTCAATGTCGGAGATTTTTTCGCCAGTATCCCCATATCCAATTAATTGAGACTGTCGACACTGCTCTTAGTGCACGAGAGGTACAAGAAAATGGTTGGAAACATGTAGGAGCTATCGCTTCAAATCTAGCCGCGGATATCTACGAGTTAGAGACCTTAGCCGCCGGTATCGAGACCAATAAGCAAAACCACACTCGATTTCTAGTATTGGAGAAAGATGAGGGACAGCTGGCCTCACCCTTAGCCAACAAAGTGTCCTTGAGCTTTACGGTAGATCACACGGTTGGTAGTCTTTATAAGGTTTTGGCCGTTTTATCTGCATATAACGTTAATCTCACAAAAATCCAATCTGCTCCGATCATCGGTAAACCATGGGAGTACCTGTTTTTCGTTGACTTTTTGGTAAATGGGGATATGGGATGGCAGCAGGCATTAGATGCTATTCGCCCGATTACCCATGAGCTGCATATCCTTGGGGCTTACGAACAAGGTCAAAAGAACTAGATATGAATACCCAAATACAAATGTCTACAATCATCCCCCCGGCCAATCGTCTTGGCCAAGTGAAGGAGTACTACTTCTCGCGGAAACTACGTGAGATCGCCCAAATGCGTGCTGCTGGTGCTGATGTGCTCAACTTGGGGATCGGAAGCCCAGATCTTCCGCCGCATCCCGCTGTTATCAACCAGCTGCAGCAGACCAGTGCCTTGCACGACCATCATGGTTATCAATCATACCAGGGATTGCCAGCACTGAGAGATGCTTTTGCCGATTGGTATGATCGATATTTCAATGTGAGCTTGCATGCGCAAACGGAGGTCTTGCCACTGATTGGTTCCAAGGAGGGCATTATGCACATCAGCATGGCTTTCCTAAATCCAGGTGATGAGGTGCTAGTGCCAAATCCTGGGTATCCGACGTATCGTTCTGCAACGGAATTAGCTGGCGGGAGTATCCGTGAATATGAGCTGAGTGCTGAAAACGACTGGTATCCTGATTTGGAGCAGCTAGCCCAGCAGGATCTCAGTAAGGTGAAATTGATGTGGATCAACTATCCGCATATGCCAACGGGTACTCCAGCAAAGAAGGCTTTCTTCGAGGAGTTGGTGCAGTTTGCTCATCAGCAAGAGATATTGATTGTCAATGATAACCCGTATGCGTTCATTCTTAATGAAGAACCGCTCAGTTTACTTTCCGTGCCTGGTGCGCGAGAGGTGGCAATGGAGCTTAACTCATTAAGTAAGGCCCATAATATGGCTGGCTGGAGAGTAGGCGCATTGGTTGGATCACCTGATTACCTACAGGTAGTGCTGCGTTTTAAAAGCAATATGGACTCCGGGATGTTTAAACCCTTACAGCTTGCAGCAGTAACGGCTTTGCAGCTGCCGCCCCAATGGTATGCTTCGCAAAATGAAGTTTATGCGCGCCGCAAAGAAAAAGCTGTAGAGTTGCTGCAGCTACTAGGTTGCGAAATATCTGGTGGGCAAGTGGGAATGTTTGTTTGGGCCAAGATGCCAGACGTTTTGGCGGATGCATATGCCGTCTCTGATCAGGTTTTGGCAGACAAACATGTCTTTATTACTCCTGGCGGAATCTTCGGTTCAGCTGGTGAGCAATACTTGAGAATCTCACTTTGTAGTAGGGTAGAGGTACTCCAGGAAGCTATTAATCGTTTATCGGACTTTAAAATTCAAGCATAGTGGTTGTTTCGATTGTAGGGGTGGGTTTAATAGGTGGGTCCATGGCTATTACCCTGAAGGAAAATGGTTTTGCTGACAAAATCATCGGGGTAGACGTTAGTCAGGATAACCTGGATAAGGCGATGCGTCGGCGCTTAATTGATGTTGATATGCCATTAGCAGAAGCGATTGCTGCATCGGATATTATCATCCTTAGTACGCCGGTGGATACTATGTTGCAATTACTACCGCAAATCCTGGATGTGGTGGATCAGCAGATCGTGATGGATATGGGGTCTACTAAACAGCGATTACTAGCAGCGATAGCTGATCACCCGAAGCGGGGCCGTTTTGTGGCAACGCACCCGATGGCCGGTACAGAATACAGTGGACCGGAGGCCGCAGTGCCTAATCTGTATGACAACAAGTGTACGGTATTGTGCGATGTGGATGCTAGTGATAAAGACGCTGTAGAAAAAGTACAGGCACTCTACCAGAGCATACCCATGCGCATGGTCTACTTGAATAGCGAAGAACATGATTTACATACAGCCTATGTATCCCACATTTCCCATATTAGTTCATTTGCGCTTGCGCTGACGGTATTGGAAAAGGAGCGAGATGAAAACCGAATTTTTCAGCTGGCTAGTGGTGGATTTAGTAGTACCGTTCGTTTGGCGAAAAGCTCGCCTGACATGTGGGTTCCGATTTTTCGGCAGAACCGAGACAATGTATTGGACGTACTAGATGAACATATTAATCAGCTCGCTCGCTTTCGCAGCTTGCTGATCAAACAAGACTTTGAACGCTTTTATAAACAGATAGAAGCAGCCAACGAGATCAGTAGAATACTGGCTTAATCATTCAGAAAACAAAAAAACTAATCGATATGGAAATGCAATTTGAACCAATCAGCGCGAAGCGGGATCGACCGTTCGTTATCGCTGGGCCATGTAGCGCCGAGACTGAGGGCCAAGTAATGGCAACGGCTAAGGAATTAGCAGAACAAGACATTGACCTGTTTCGAGCAGGTATTTGGAAACCACGTACCCGCCCCGGCTCCTTTGAAGGAGTAGGTAAAGAAGGCCTTCGATGGCTGAAGCGGGTGAAGGAAGAAACCGGCCTGAAAGTTACTACGGAAGTAGCTAAAGCAGAGCATGTGTATGAAGCATTGAAGTATGGTGTGGATGTACTGTGGATCGGAGCTCGTACTACCGTAAACCCATTTTCTGTGCAAGAGGTGGCCGATGCCATCAGTGGTATGGATATACCGGTATTGATCAAGAATCCAATCAACCCGGATCTGCCATTGTGGATGGGGGCTATTGAGCGGATCTACAAGGCTGGAATTCGCAAGATTGGCGTTATTCACCGTGGGTTCTCTTTTCACGGAGAAACCAAGTTTCGCAACGTTCCGCGTTGGCAGTTGGCCATTGAACTGAAGCGGAATTTTCCAGATCTGATGATGATCTGTGACAACAGCCATATTTGTGGCCGGCGGGATCTTTTGCAGGAAGTTGCTCAGGAGGCAATGGACCTCAACTACGATGGTATCATGACGGAAGTACACCCTCGCCCAGATGAGGCTTGGAGTGACGCCAAACAGCAGATTACGCCAGCTACCTTCAAGGACCTGGTTGATAGCCTAGTGGTTCGTCAAGAAACCACAGATGACATCGAATTCTTGACTCATATCGATGATCTCCGACAGCAGATTGACGAGCTTGATGATGATTTGCTAAAGCTACTAGGTCAGCGCATGAAGGTGGCTGAGCGCATTGGTGAATACAAGAAGCGTAATAACATCGCTATCTTACAGACGTCTCGTTGGAATGAGATCCTGGATCAGGTAATGGGTAAGGCCACTGCCCAGGGCTTAAGCAAAGATTTCGTAGATACCTTGCTACGAGCCATTCACCAGGAGTCTATTGATCGCCAAGAGAAGGTGATGAACCGGCAAGAAGCCTAGTTTAAGTGATTGGGCAACTTGTCTGATTACAAGTTGCCCAATCCAAAAAAATCGATGTCAATTTCTTCGAAGCTTTAATGCTTCTGCTCTTGCTATCCATTAACATTAGACAGTAGAGAAGCAAAAATGGATGATTCAACTATATCGGATAAACCAAGTATCTACGATGAAATATTGGACAAATCGAATGAAATCGGTTTTACCATGCCATCAGATATTTTTATTGGAACGCTGCTAAAGACGCTCATTACATCGAAACCTCAATCAAACATTTTAGAGCTAGGAACAGGAATAGGGTTATCGCTTTCTTGGATGATCGAGGGACTTGACGAAACCTCAAAATTGATTTCGATAGATAATGACCCAAGTCTTATTGAAATTGCAAAAGGTTTCTTTGGAAATGATTCAAGGGTCGAATTGATATGTGAAGATGGAAGCTCTTGGATTAAGAATTATCGAGGTGACAAGTTTGACTTAGTATTTGCAGATGCCTGGCCAGGAAAGTATAGTGAAAATGATGAAATATTGAGCTTGATTGAGGTTGGAGGTTTTTATGTAATTGATGACATGAAACCACAATCTAACTGGCCAGACGGACACGAAGAAAAGGTTGATAATTTGATCGAATACTTGGAGGGAAGAAAGGATTTTTCTTTGACCAAGTTAGAATGGTCGACTGGAATAATAATTATGACAAAAAAATATTGAGTAGGTTTTTTCTTGCTATGATTATGCTCCTTTTGAACTACTTGGGTTGGCTTTCGCGAGGTCAGTCTAGGTCCTCTCGCAAAAGATATTAAGGACGCTCTCGCAATGAATTACATATAGCTTTTTTTCAAGATTACAGACTGTTAATGTGGGGACGGTCACGCTAATCTGTGCTGTCCTAATGACTAATTTTTGCCTATCTTGCAGCAACCTGGCTACAATTAATACATCATAGGCGAAGCAGTTCGTACTCGGACTGCCTCTTGAAAAATCAAATGCGTGTAATATGAAAAACTTTCTGACTCTAGCTTTGCTAGCTCTTCCGTTTATGGTATCAGCCCAGTTTTCCCAAATGGACAGAAGTGAAATCACAATTATCGTTACTGACGGTACTTATGATTCACAACATAGCCCGCAGAGAGCTCCTGGTAGTGCCAAGTACACAGACCCGATTCGCTCCTTAGGCATGGTTGATGCTATCCAGGCCGGGGCGTTTACCGTACAACCCAAGTATGGTAAGGTTGGATTTCTACTGGTGTTCTGTGTGAATGATTCGGTAGGAGGGAAGCAAGGTACGCTGGAAATGGACGGTAATACCTATTATGGTATCTATCGCTTGATTCGTCAGAAACTTACAATTGATGAAGAGGTTCCAGAGGGAATGACCAGTTACCGACTTAAAGGAACGGTCTTCTTCCTGGGGATATCCTAACATATGAATGACTGATCTGATATTTGTCTATGGCTCTTTAATGCAGTCTGTACCCTCAGCTGCCAGTAAGTGGCTACGAAACCAAGCGACCTTTGTAGCTAAGGATTCCGTAGCAGGAGAGTTGATAGATGCAGGACGATATCCTGGGTTGTTGCTTAACGCTGATGCTGAATTGGCAGTCCAGGGAGAAGTCCATCGCTTATATGATCCAGTCCAAGGGTTAAAATATCTAGATGAATATGAAGGAACCGAGTTGGAGGTTCCTGAATACGAACGCCTTGTATGCCGTACGCTGCAAGGCTACGAATGCTGGGTATACCAGTATCTCACCTATCAACAAATATTTCCTCCTATTTCTGGCGGAGATTACAGCACTTACTACCCGACTAATTCGCATCACCTAGCTTTCATTAATCGGAGTGATGCTTCAACCTCGAATTGAATATTGAGTCTTTTATGAACTGTTACCGCTTTTTATCAGGATCTATCTTGATCTTCCTTTTGACCTTTGCTGCTTGTAAGTCGAGCTTACAGGATGAGCACGCGTATACCAATGCATTGATCAATGAGAGTAGCCCTTATCTGCTACAGCATGCCCATAACCCAGTGAACTGGTATCCTTGGGGGGAAGAAGCCTTGGAGAAGGCACAGGCTGAAGACAAGTTGTTGATTATTAGTGTGGGATATGCTGCCTGCCACTGGTGCCATGTAATGGAACATGAGAGTTTCGAGGATACTACCGTAGCCCGAATCATGAACGAAAACTTCGTGTCGATCAAGGTAGATCGTGAGGAACGACCAGATGTTGATGATGTCTATATGACCGCCTGTCAATTGGCTTCTCAAGATGGATGCGGATGGCCTTTGAATGCCATTGCACTTCCGGATGGTAGACCAATTTGGGCAGGAACCTATTTTCCAAAGAAAAACTGGATGGAGGTTCTTGAATACTTCATCAATGAAAAGGAAAAACGAGGTGCGCAGATGGAAGGTTATGCGGACCAGATTATGGAGACCATCGATAAGTTGGGTAACATCGCGGCGGTAGATGAAGTAAGTGCATTTGCCACAGAAGATACGGACGCCTTTGGAACGGCTCTATTGGCAAGCCTAGATCCCGTGAAGGGCGGACGTAAAGCTATACAGAAGTTTCCCATGCCGGACAACTTTCAATGGCTGCAACAATACACCTTTTTCAATGGTAGCGAGGAAGCTTCGCAGGTCCTACAAACAACACTAAACCATATGGCGGCTGGTGGTATCTACGATCAGCTCCGCGGCGGTTTTGCACGGTATTCTACTGATCCAGACTGGTTAGTGCCGCACTTTGAGAAGATGCTGTACGATAATGCACAGCTTGTTAGTTTATACGCTGCGGCCTATGCGCAATACGGAGAAGAGCGATACCGGGAGGTGGTAGAGGAAACAATTGGCTTTGTTGAGGCCGAATTAACTGCGCCTTCTAAAGGCTTTTATTCTAGTCTGGACGCGGATAGTGAAGGCGAGGAAGGAAAGTTCTACGTCTGGAGAGTCAGCGAGGTAGATTCGCTATTGACGGAAGAAGAGGCCACCTTGATTAAGGATTACTACCAACTCACCAAGAGTGGTAACTGGGAAAAAGGCGTTAATATTCTGCATTACAACCCGTCTAGAGAAGCGCTGGCAAAGCCAGAGGCTGAAATGTTAGCTACAGCGAAACAGAAGCTACTTACCGTTCGTGATCAACGTGTCCGCCCAGGCTTAGATGACAAGATGTTAACCGCTTGGAATGCCTTAATGATCAAAGCCTATGCTGATGCAGCAGCGGCCTTGCAGAATCCTGCTTATCTGGAAACCGCACTACAAGCTGCTCAGTTTTTGATGACCAATGCACGGCGTGAGGACGGAGGACTGTGGCGAAATCATAAAGACGGAAAGTCATCTATCAATGCATTCCTTGACGATTATGCGCATACCATTCAGGCCTTTGTTCGGCTTTACGAACTCACCTTTGACGAGCAATGGTTGAGAACAGGGGAGGAGCTAGCCGATTATGTACTTGAGCATTTCGCTAATGAAGAAAGCAATCTGTTTTACTACACCTCAGATCTTGATCCTCCTTTGGTCAGCCGGCGCACTGAGGTTCAAGACAATGTGATATCAGGTTCAAATAGTGCTTTTGCAGAGGCGTTGTGGCAGCTTGGTCTCTATCTTGATAAGGAAGAGTATAGTACTCGTTCGGATCAAATGCTTAGTGCTGTTAGCGGTGCGGAGGAATTTCTTTCCGCTCCGAATTTCTATGCTAACTGGGGGCAATTACTACTTCGAAAGGTTTTCCCCCCTTATGAAGTAGCAGTTGTGGGTGATAACTGGCAACCAGTAAACGAAGCGCTGCAAGCGAACTACTTACCGAATGCGGTTTTCCTAGGCGGATCAAGTGAAGGAAGCTTGTCTCTATTAAAGAATAAACTCGTTGAGGGTGAGACCTTTATCTATGTTTGTCGAAATAAAATTTGTAAGCTCCCAGTGCAGTCCGCTGAAGAAGCTCTGACGCTAATGGATTAAGCGTAGATATGAAGTTCGGCAAATTACCAGATATCAGTGGAGTGGATTTTACTTTGCCATCCAACCCCGTAGCCAATGCTTTTTTGCTGGAAGGTCAGCGGAAGGAAGAACAGGCATTTGACTTCTATACTGGTTGTACGGGCTGGAGTATGCCCCCTTGGGTAGGGCGATGGTATCCTAAGGGTACCAAGAGCAAAGACTTTCTGTATCACTATAGTCGACAATTCAACACGATTGAGTTTAATACCACCCACTATCGGATACCTACACCAGAACAGGTAGAGAAGTGGTGCGCTCAAGTACCTGCCGACTTTCGGTTTTGTCCGAAGGTGCCGCAGCGGATTAGCCACAGTCGAAACCTAGGCTTGGGAACAGATCAACTACCCCTCTTCTGGGAAGCACTCGAGAATTTTGGTCCTTTCCTGGGTGCTTGTTTCATGCAGCTACCTCCATATTTTGATAGCGCTCGTCTTGGAGATTTGGAGCGGTTTCTGATTGCTTGGCCCAGTAAGTTTCCTTTGGCGATGGAAATGCGCCATGAGAGTTGGTTTCTCAATGAGGACGTAATCGACGAATGGTCAGTACTTTTCGCAGCTCGAGGTATTGCGACGGTGATTACAGATGTCGCAGGACGCCGAGATGTTTTGCATCAGCGTTTGACCAGTACGCTTACAATGATTAGATTTGTTGGTAACGGTTTACACGCCACCGATTATGATCGAATTAAGGCTTGGACACGTCAACTCGTAGAGTGGCGTGAGTTAGGTTTGCAGACCGTCTATTTTTTTCCACATGAACCCGATAATCTGTTGGCCCCAGACCTGACGGAGTTCTTAGTTCAGCATTTGCATGAAACCACTAATATCAAGACTCGCGGACCTGTTCCGATATCGTCTGGGCCGGAAGGTGGGGAGCAAATATCACTATTCTGATCGCATGGATATACTTGATAATGATATTCCGTTTATCACCAGAGACATTAGCTGGTTGTCATTCAATTACCGGGTGCTTCAAGAAGCCAAAGACCCTTCCGTTCCGCTATTCGAACGAATCAAGTTCCTGGCCATCTATAGCTCCAATTTGGATGAGTTTTTCCGGGTACGGATGGCCAACCACCGGAACCTGATTCGTATTGGAAAGAAAACTAAGCGAGAGCTGCATATTAGTCCCAAGCAAACGGTGCGGGCTATTCAGAAGATTGTAGATTCTCAACAAGAAGAATTTGGACAGATCTTCGCTCAACAGATCATTCCTGAGTTACGCAAGCATAAGATCTACATTAAACGCCGTCTTGACTTGAATGAAGAAGAGCGTGAATTTGTAGAGGATTACTTCCGCGATCACATGTTGCCTTTCGTGCAGCCCGTACTCTTGGTAAAGGATAGGATTCGCCCATTTCTCAATAATGCGCAGCTCTATCTTTCTATCCTCCTTAAGCCTAAAGGGGAACCAGACGCTCAGCAAGAATATGCCTTAGTGAAGATTCCTTCCGATCACCTGCCTCGGTTTATCCAGTTGCCAAGCCCGGCAGGGGAGTACCACCTCATCATCTTGGATGATATTGTACGGCATAGTGTCAGTTGGATGTTCCCAGGTTATGATATCCAGGATACCTTCTCTGTTAAGCTCACCCGTGATGCAGAGCTTTACATTGATGATGAATTCTCAGGTGACCTGATCGCCAAGATCAAGCATAGCTTAGCTAAACGGCATGTGGGACCAGCTTCTCGTTTCGTGTATGATGCCGAGATGCCAAATGAGTTTCTAGACTTCCTCAAGGATGTATTTGAGCTTGAGAACTACGATACACTTAAGGAAGGGCGTTACCACAACAACTTTGATTTCTTCCAATTCCCTGATTTTGGGATGAAGAATCTGAAGAATCCGGAATTGCCGCCTTTGCCATACTTGCCATTAGAAAAAGCAAAGAATTACTTTGGCGCAATTGAAGCACGTGATCACCTCACGCATGTGCCATATCAAAGCTATGAGTCGGTGGTGCGCTTCTTTGAAGAAGCTGCTGCTGATCCTAATGTCACTCACATAAAGATTGTCCAATACCGGGTAGCTCGTAAGTCGCGCATTATGCAGGCGCTTATGCGAGCGGTAGAAGCTGGTAAGCAGGTGTCTGTATTCATTGAGGTGAAGGCGCGGTTTGATGAAGAGGCTAACCTTCGCTGGGGTGAAAAATTGGAAAAAGCAGGTGTCACCGTTCACTACAGCTTTCCTGGCGTTAAGGTGCATTCCAAATTAGCATTGGTCCGGCGCCTGGAAGGTGCGGAAGCTAAGCTCTATACCTACCTTTCAACTGGAAACTTCCACGAAGACACTGCCAAAGTATATGCTGACTTTGGTCTATTCACGGCTGATACTCGGATTGCTAATGAAGTAGCTCGAGTATTCTCCTATTTGGAAACAGTGAAACTTCCAGAGCAGAAGTTTGAACACCTATTAGTCGGTCAGTTCAACCTTCGGCAAGATTTGGAGAAGAAAATCGATTACGAAATTAGCCAGGCGAAAGCAGGTAAGGAAGCTTGGATGATCCTGAAGATGAACAGTCTGCAGGATGCCCGCATGATCGCTAAGTTGTACGAGGCAAGTCAAGCGGGTGTGAAGGTTCAGATGATCATCCGCGGAATCTGTTGCCTGGTACCAGGAAAGAAGGGGTGGAGTGAAAATATCCATGCGGTCAGTATTGTAGATCGCTTCCTCGAACACGCTAGAGTATTCGTTTTCCATCACGGCGGCGAAGATCAGATGTACTTATCCTCTGCAGATTGGATGGTGCGCAACTTAAGCTATCGAGTGGAGACGGCTTTCCCGATCTATGACGAGAATATTAAGGTGGAGATAATGGAGACCCTTCAGCTTCAGCTTGCCGATAACGTTAAGGCTCGAGTATTAGATGAAGGCCTAAACAATCAGTACTATCAGTCGGGTAATGACCTTGCTATTCGGTCGCAAGTGGAGACTTATTACAGTGTGAAAAGACAATCCGAAGAGCGCGGAAAAATATTATCGGCTTAGCCTCTTGATAATCAACCAATTGGTTAGAAGGGGTGAATTTTCTTTATATTTTTTGTTAAAAATACTTGCACACAAGAAGAGTAGTGCCTTATATTTGCAGCGCTTTAGAAATAAAGCAAAAGGCTGAGCAGCCAGCAGAAGCGGATGTAGCTCAGTTGGTAGAGCGCAACCTTGCCAAGGTTGAAGTCGCCAGTTCGAATCTGGTCATCCGCTCCTTAAGCAGTTCCGGTCCTTCCGGAGCTGCTTTTTTCGTTAGGGGAATTCCCTAACTTTGCCCGCAAATTTCCTGTTCATGACCAATAAAGAAATCGGATCTGCTTTTCGGGAACTAGCCCGGCTAATGGAGCTTCACGAAGAGAAGTCATTCCGGATTAGATCTTACCAGAATGCTTACATGACCTTGCGTAAACTTGACCGTCCGGTAGCGGAATTGGACGAGGAGGAATTGCAAGAGATCAAAGGTATTGGTAAGGCGATTAGTGGTAAGATCAAAGAGCTGGTTGAAGGTGGTCAGATGGCTACCCTGGACAAGTACCGTGATATGACTCCTGCCGGTGTGCAGCAGATGTTAGGTATTTCTGGCTTCGGCCCTAAGAAGGTTCGTTTGGTCTGGAAGGAAATGGGGATAGAGAGTGTCGGTGAATTACTATACGCAGTAAATGAGAATCGTCTTCTGGAGCTAAAGGGTTTTGGCAAGAAAACCCAGGATGATCTTAAAACCAAGTTGGCGTATTTCCAACTCAGCCAAGGGAAGTTTTTGTATGCTAGTTTAGAACCTGCTGCTAACGCTCTACTGGAGCACTTGCAATCATCTTTTCCGGAGGCTCAGGTGAGCTTTACAGGCGCCATGCGTCGAGCTTGCCCAACACTGGAGCACATCGAGATCCTAATTGCTGGCCCTTCAGTGGAAGAAATCGTAGCTGCTTCAGAATGGACGGTCGTCGAACAACAAGAAAATAAGATTCGGTTGGCTAGCCCCGAAGACTTCCCTGCGACCTTGTATCGCTGTTGGCCTTCAGAGTTCGGTTCTAAGCAATTCCGCTATACAGCCAGCTCTGACTTCATGCAGGCTTTCTTGGAAAGCTATCCAGACGCTGATTTTAAGGACTTAGCTACCGAGGAGGATGTTTTCGGTAAGGTTAGTCTACCTGTTCTTCCCCCAGAACTCAGAGAGGAATCGTGGGGGCTTGATTTGGCAAAGCAGAATGAGGTACCCACTTTAATTGAGCCGCAACAGGTGCTTGGAGTCATACATAGTCACTCTACCTATAGTGATGGTATCAATACCCTCGAAGAGATGGCGGAGGCGGCTCGTGCTGCTGGCTACGGGTACATCGGTATCACTGATCACAGTAAAGCGGCTTTTTATGCTAACGGCCTGTCGGTGGAGCGCGTACTGCAGCAAATGCAGGAAGTCGACGAATTGAACAAGCGGTGGACGGACTTCCAAATTCTGAAGGGTATTGAAAGCGATATTCTGGCGGATGGTTCTTTGGATTATGAAGAGGATATCCTTCAGCGATTTGATTTTGTGATAGCAAGTGTACACTCCAATCTACGAATGGATGAAGCCAAGGCTACGGCTCGTCTTCTAAAAGCTATTGAGAATCCGTATACGCACATTCTTGGCCACCCAACAGGACGCCTGCTGTTATCGCGCCCTGGCTATCCAATTGATCACAAGAAGGTCATTGATGCCTGTGCCGCTAATAAGGTGGCTATAGAGTTGAATGCAAGCCCTTATCGATTAGATCTAGACTGGACGTGGATTCCTTATGCACTAGAGAAGGGGGTACTTATTAGTATCAACCCTGATGCGCATAGCCGAGAGGGTATTAAGGATATATATTTTGGTACCTTAGCGGCCCGAAAAGGAGGGCTCACCGCGGAGCAGTGCTTAAATGCTCGTTCGGCGGAGGCTTTCTTAGCCGCCTTACGTAAGAGACGGGAAAATAATTAATGAAACAGTTGTCGGCTTGGCTTTTTGCACTAAGCCAAGGAAAACTTGGACTTGA
>ENA-UENT01000492-UENT01000492.1-marine-metagenome-genome-assembly--contig:-NODE-492-length-23471-cov-3.394957_pt1 | contig 23471 bp, 25 predicted proteins | sample MGYA00237879_ERZ529330 | MGnify/ENA primary metagenome ERZ529330 (study PRJEB26372, sample SAMN05368345) | marine metagenome | biome: cultured habitat; feature: ocean water; material: water; isolation... | reverse complement strand
TCAGGATTAATGGTAGCGTCTAGTCGCAAGCCATCGGTAATTTTGTATTGTACATCTAAACTCGGAATAAGATTGGATTCAGATTTTTCTTCGGCCAAGTTTTGGCCATGCCCGGTGGTAATGGCCGGGATTAGGGTGGTTCTGGCGATCTTAGAGGGCTGAAGGTTTTCTACCTCGATCGATTTGAGAAAACGGGTGTCAAATTGTAGGAAGCCGCGTTGGAATTTATTCCAGACCGTGTACATCCGGTCCTTAGCATCACGGGTGTAGAATTGGAAACTCCAACTGGATATGTTTTCATCATAACTAAAGGTGCTCAAGGGAATTTTCATTTCGTACACTTTGTCCGTCCCCAGCACACTTTGTCCACTTTCCCAGAGTGCATCCCAGCTCAGGTTTTCATTATCATAGTTGGCAATCAAAGCATCCAATTGGGTACCAGCACCATTCACCGCGAAGAAATATCCTCTATTCTGATCGTTGTAAGGATCAATCACGATTCCTACACAATCACTTAAATGAAAGCCAGCCCCATAGTTGTCTCGTTTTAGGCTATTGACTCTCACTGCTGCCAGTGAATCGTGGTAGATAAAGGCCACGTTAAGGTATTTGCCATCGTGGTAGATCTTAACCTCGGTATCCATGGCAGCTTTGCCTTTATTAATTGGAAAGAAATTATGAAAGCCTTGATAAGCAGGTATTTGTTTCCAGGCATCCTCATCCAATACCCCATCTGCTTCTATACTTTGATTTAGATGTTTTATGGAGGATTGGGCAAATAGGGAAATGCTTATTGATAGTAAGAAGAATAAGTTGACTAGCCTTTGCATCGTTTTTTTTGGCGAAATTAGGAGGCCCTCCTATGCAATGCCCAGAAAGTATAAGAAAAGCTAATGCATGTAGCGCTAAGCCAGATTCCCTGAGAAAAACGGCCCACAGCGACCTTATTCGCCATGAAACTCCTTCTTATACGATTATCGCTTGTACGTATACAATTGTGGTGCATTATTTAGGCTTCCCCTATCTTTGCGAAATGATGACTTTTGTAAAACATGTACTGTTGTGGGTAGCTATCTATGTGGTGTATACCTATATGATGTCATTTTATGAGGATTGGTATGGGAGGATGGTGGCCAATTTGATCAATGTGCCTCTTTTTATGGTGGCCTATTACTTGCTCGCCTATGTTCAGATTCCCTATTTGTACAACAAGGGAAGGATTGGCTGGTTTGTGGTAAGTATTTTGGCATCCTCCTTTGTGATTGGTGCGATTTGTAGAATTAATGGGTATATGTGGATGGACGCCTTCTTCGGGAAGCACGAAGATATCCCGTTTATCACACCTGGTGCTTATCTCGTGAAAACGGTACGATACTACACCCCTGCTATGGCTATTCTGGCTTGGAATTCACATGAGGCTCGACGTACCGAATTGGCTAGAATGCAACGCTTGGAGAAAGAAAAGATTGCGAATGAACTAAAGTTCTTGAAGGCCCAAATCAATCCCCATTTCCTCTTCAATACGCTCAACAACCTCTACTCCTACGTGGTGAATCAATCTCCCAAAGCACCGGATATGATCATGCAGTTATCAGGGATCTTGGATTACGTATTGTACAAAAGTCAGAAGGCAGAGGTCCCGCTTCAGGAGGAGGTCGACACCATAGAACATTTCTTACAACTAGAACATATACGGTACGGAGAGCGATTGCAAGTCGACTTTAGTCAATCTGGGGATTTAAGTACTCCTGTCTCCCCTTTAATACTTTTGTCTGTAGTCGAAAACGCCTTTAAGCACGGCGCGAGCGGCGATATAGACTCACCCAAAATCGGTATTGAAATCAGAGAGGAAGCGGGCACGATCAATGGGCGTATCTGGAATACCAAGAGCCAACATCAAGGTGAACTAAATGATGCCTATAAGGAAGGGATTGGCCTATCTAACTTTAAACGCCAACTGGATCTCATTTATCCCAATCGTCACGAATTAAGTATTGAGGATCACGAAGACTCCTTTTGTGTTTCACTCTCCATAAAGCCAGCTGCATGAAACCTATCCGATGCCTATTAGTAGATGATGAACCGCCTGCTATTGAGTTGCTCCAAAGATACACCGGTATGATCGATCAGCTAGAAGTAGTGGGAACCAGCCACTCCGCAGTGAAAGCTTTTGATATGGTACGGGAGCAAGCCATAGACTTAATGTTCTTAGATATTCGCATGCCCGTCCTCAATGGCATTGATTTTATCAAAACACTGAAAAATCCTCCATCCATTATTCTCACAACCGCGTACCGCGAGTATGCTATCGATGGTTACGACCTGGATATTATTGATTACTTGCTCAAACCCATCGCCTTTGATCGGTTTTTGAAGGCGGTCGATCGTTATCGGGATCGTACCATGGTCAAGGTAATTGAGAAAGAAGCTAAGCCAGAGCCAGAAGAATTTATTTTATGTAATGTAAACCGTACTAAGCACAAAATCTGGTTAAAGGATATCCTATATATCGAAAGCCTGAAGGATTATGTTCGATTCCACACCACTAAGGGGCGTTTGGTGGTGAAAGGTAATTTGGGTTCTTTTATGAAGCAGCTACCTGCCGGGCAGTTTGCGCGAATTCATCGCTCTTATGCGGTGGCCTTGGCTCAAGTGGGAGCGCACAATCAGAGTGAGATTTTGATTGAAGGAACCTCCTTGCCAATAGGTAAGAGTTATCGGAACGAACTACTGGCGAAAATCTCAGTTTGATCCACATATCGATCTAAAGTTTGCATAATGTGTTCTATGCCCTCTTCATTTATTAGTAAATTGACTAGCAACACCAACTTTAGAATCATGATAAAGCTTATACAAAAGTGGGCAACCGGCCGAAATGTACTCATCCTATTGGCAGCAGACTTGCTCTTTATGCTTGGCATTATGCCCTATATGGGCAAGAAAATGGAAGAACTGGCCCCCGGAATCCCTCCTTTGGACATCACCATTCCCAGCTATTCAGCAGAATATGCTCAAGATACTATCAATAAAATGTCTGACCCAGCTAGGGCTTTCTACAAATCAATCGAGTTGGGGGCAGATTTGATTTATCCTTTGATCTACGGTTTTGCCTTTGCCCTTTTGATTGCCTTCCTTTGGAAGAAACTCGGCTGGGGACAAGGCTTGCTAAAGTGGGTAATCCTATTTCCACTGCTGGGTATGATCTTCGACTATGGAGAAAATTTGTCCATCGTGAGTCTGATCAATCAACATCCAAACCCCGCTGTCGGAACCGCACAAATGGCTGCCTATTTTTCCTTAGCCAAATGGAGCTTTGCCTTTTCAGCCTTAGCGGCTATCGTCATAGGCCTGCTAGCCTGGGGGTGGAAAGCTAGGTCCAGCTGATAAAGGGTATCAAAACTCTACGAAGCTGCACTGGATCGGAAAAAATTCTTGACGTATTCCTGGTAAACGTATCCCCATGGGATGATGACCAAATTCAATGCGATTCCAGCTAGGCAGATCCAAAAGAATTCTTGGATAGCAGCGTCGATGATACCAGCTGATCTAGCGGGCCAATAGGTCCCGATGATCCAAGCGGATTTATAGAGCAATTGCAGCATAAGAATGGGTAATAGTTTTAGGGGAAATCTTACCCCGATTAAGTTTAACAAAGAGAAACCTGCCCAGAAGCTAACAGCTACTCCGGTCAATACCCCCATGTGCTCTCCCGGGAAAAGGATAGTTGACCAATTGTCAAAAGCGAGGCTGATAAAATTTAAGAAGAATAGGCCTCTCATAGTATGCAATCTCCATTTTGGAGGATGAGGTGGGGTTGCTAAGTCCATTTGAATATTCATTTGCCATTAACGAATGCCATCTGATAAATGGCTTTTCCTACCGCAAAGGTTTGGCAAAATCTATTTTCAGGACTTCACATTTGTGAGAAAAAAGGAACTAGCTAGATAATTCTTGACGAATCCGACTTAAACTTCCTGGGTTTATGCCCAAATAGGAGGCTATGTAATTGATAGGTATATCTCTGACAATGGCGGGGTGGTTCTTTAGCAGTTTAAGATAGCGTTCTTTGGCTGAAAGTGTGTTTGAATCGATTACTCGCTGTCGGCTAGACTCTAGATAATGTTGTAGTATTTTCTCTACGAATCTTTGAGAATGTTTTCCCGTTCTTGTGATGACTTCGTTGTCTACCCGATTGATGCGAAGCAAGGTGCAGTCGGTAATGCAGTGGAGGTTTTCGTTCGATGCGGTTTGTTGGATAAAGCTGTAATAGGAGGTAAAGAACCTTGGGCCATCATTGATATCTGTGGTGATCTCCTTTCCCTCTTCACTGTACTGAAAGTTCCGCATGTAGCCAGCGGCGATGAAATTATGGTATTTAGGAATGGTTCCAGCCGCTTGTAGTATTGTCCCTTTGGGGGCAAAGAAAGGTCGAAAATATTGGCGACATAACTGCTGATCAGATTCGGGAATCTCCATCAATTGCCGGATAAAGCCAAACAAAATCTCAAACATGCCCGCTATCGCAGTGGAGTCAGTAATCAAATGGTAGGTGTCACTTTTTTTATTCCTTCGATTCATCGTAAGTATTCTGCGTGCAAAGCGTATTTGTGGAGGTAGCAAAAAGCTGTCCTCAGGCAAATATAATCAGTTGCTCCACTGAAATCAATCTCAACTGGCCTTCTTGGGGTAGCCAGTATAATGGGAGGGCGCTGCAACAGACAAGCTTAGGGCTGAGCCGTTCGGAATCTATGCTTCTAGCCAAAGAATCGAGCAGATCTCAAAACTTCCATCTGAATACTCCTTTTGGAGACATCTTAGCACCTAATCGATCGTAAAATGAAATAGCCTTGTCGTTATCTTGCTGGACTTCCCAACGGATCAATCGGATACCTTTGTTCTGGCAGATATGCTTTGCTTTCAGCATGAGTTTTTCTCCTATCCGCTTCCCTCGAAACGCTTCCCAGACGAATAAATCATCCATATTCATGTAGTCGGCACCATTCCAGATGGAATAGTTCCAGGTGTAGGAAAGATAGCCCGCGACTTCGCCATCGTAGGTTGCTAGCAAGGCGCCGAACTTCGGTGTGTCACCAAAACCAGCCCGCAACATTTCCTGTGGATTCGTAGCTACAAACTGCTCTTGGTCATGGAACTTTGCAATTCCAATGATTAATTCAAACAACACGCCGACATCTTCTTTGGTGGCTTCTCGAATTTCTATCATAACGATTCACTTTTGTTCAGGAAAACCAGTTAGCCATTTCCTCGCTAATTGTTTTTCCTTAAAGTATCGTAGTTGCGCTTGATCTAATCCTTGATAAGGAGGAGGCACCACAAAGGCAATTCGCTCAAAGTCCTCCATTTTTTCCACAATACGATTGAGTTCTAATTTGCAATAGTGAAGTACAGCTAAGGAGGTGAATTCATGCTGGCCAAAATCTATGAGAAGGTACGGTAGGTTTTGATTTTCCGTAATCGATAAGATGAGAAGATCAATTTCAGCATGGGTTATCGGGTTGCTTAAACTCAGCTCGAGGATATGGGCTTGGGTGGGTAATTGAGGCATAATCCATTAGCTTATGTCAATGATCTTGATGATTTTACCTCCATTGAAATGGAAAATGGATTGGCCATTAAGCGCCAAGGAATCTCCTGCTTTCATACCATTGGGAAAATCTATGGCCAAGATGGCTTGATACCTAATACCTACGGTGACTTGGTGTTCATCAAAATGCCAATTTGTGATTTCTTGTTGGCGAGTTCTGAAGAAGGTGAGAGCTGCTTCAGCCTGTTTGCGAAAGGCTTGGATACCTTGTAGATGCAGGGTAACCCGATCTTCTGAAATATTCTCAAATAAAATATCGGGATGTAGATTTACGAGCATCCCTTCTACATCAAATTGGTTGTAAGCCCGTACATTCTGTTCAATAAGGACTTGCTGGTGTGTTTGCATGTACCCAGTAACATGCTACCAAGTACTATCGTTCCCTACATTTGCTCCTTTTAATATTATTTTTTCTGCGTCCATTTGGACCAGCCAACTTCAGCCTGTTGTCGATGATCCTTATACCATGCTGTGATAGTGTAACGGACCGATTCAGGCATAGCCCGCGATAAGTTTAGAAGCTTCCTTCACGCAGATGGATATCTAGAAAATATGCAGATGCATCCTTGGTCCAAGAAGATTGCTCCCATACATAAAGCTAGAATTGGTTAGCCTTCTTGCCTTTCGACAAATTCCTTAAACTGCTGCATCCATTTTTCTCCTTGCTTTCGGTACATACTGGGGAAAAGAATGGCGATGAGGCGAGGCATAATCCAGTTCATTCGGGTGTATTCAAATTCGTAGTTGTATCTCGTACGATTCCGGTCCAAAGGGGTGAAGGTGCACTTCATCGTATTGTCCATGTGCTTATGATGGTAGAAGGCCTCGAATGAATGGGGAAGCTGATTAGCTGTGATGGTTTCCGTTAGGATCATATCCCGACCATTGTACTGATAATACATTTTAGAAACGGCCCCTTTTACTCCGGCTTCTCCCTCTAGTAGTTCCTTGCGCACAAAACCATCTTGGTATTCTCCCAGGTAGGTGGGGTCAATAAAATAGGCCGTGACTTTTTCAATTGAGGCATTGATCTCTACTGATCCACTAAATTTCATATTGCTAAGTTTTCTGTTTGATGCTCAGCTAAATTAGGGATCTACCACTGGAAAAGCATTACAAAACAGTTTTGTAACCTAGAAATATGACGGCTTCCTCTTGAGTTTGATGATTCATGAGGAAAATAGCCATATCAATCCAGGGACTGCGAAGGAGGAAATTAGTACTATCGTTTCATATAACCCCATCCAAAAAGGGTTCTTTTCAAGATCCCAAGAGTTTATATCTGCCTCAAATATTTTCTGCCCCGTTAGGTTTTCATATAAGTGATCTGATAACTCCATTAAGGCAATGGAGAACAAGGGACTGAGTAGGCATAGGGATAAGTAATTTGGCGTAAAGGGTATGAGAACAAAAGCTAAGATTCCAGCTATCAAAGCTAGAATCCCCCAAGGTAAGAGGTACTTTTTGTACAAATTAAAACTGATCCCTCGAATGAAAGGAACGAAGCTGGCGCCTAGATAGAGGAAGAACTTAAGCTGGAAATCAACAGGTAATTCATGCATGTGATTTTATGGATAGGATTTAGAGAACGTTATGGACATGATCTTTTTGCATCTCCTGCATTAAGGATTGAATTTCATTTGAACCCCCATTTAGAATGGCTTGTGCCCGTTTAGCATCGCTTGGGTCTACTTCCTTGTATTTTAAACTCCAGCGCGCCATTTCCATTAAGATGGGGAAAAGGTCGATACCCTTTTGTGTTAAGAGGTATCGGATCTTTTGTTTGTGTTCGGGGTCATTGGACTTATGAATCAATCCCTCTTTCTCTAATGATTTTAGCCTGCTGGATAGAATATTAGAAGCAATTTTCTCCTCCGACTGCAAGAATTCTCTGAAGTAATGTTTGCCATTGATCATCAGGTCTCGGATGATTAGAATGGACCATTTGTCTCCGATCACTTCTAAAATGAGATTCTGTGGGCAGTGAGATCTTGGCGTTTTCATATCATGAATTTATTAACTACTTGCAAAATACAACCAGTAGTTTTAAATTGCAACTGATTGTATTTTGCAATCGGTTATGAAAACCTAAAAATCCTATCCATGACTAATCAAAAAGACTACTCGACAAATATACTGGTACGGGCGACAGCAGAGCAGGCCTTCGAGGCCTTAAGTATAGGGATCAAAAGTTGGTGGGGCTCCACTGAACCCCCGGCAGTCCACCAGGGCACAGTGTTCACCGTCTCTTGGGGAGAACCGTGGTATCGATTCAAAATTACTGCCTTTGAAGAGCCGCAAAGGATCAGCTGGACTTGTACTGATGCGAATCAGATTATTGCGGGGCTAGAGGGAGTACAAAAGGAATGGGTAGGTACGCAACTGCATTGGACCATCGAGGAAATGCCCGCAGGTATGATTAAAGTCAGTTTACTTCATCAAGGTTTAGTGCCTGAGTTCATCTGTTTCGATTTTTGCAGCACCACTTGGGATAGCTTTGTGCAAGATAGGCTTAAGGCTTACCTGCAAGAACTGTCAGAATAGTGAATTAAAAAGGCCCTACCCAAGGGTAGGACCTAACATTCGGCAATATGCTTATATATTCTAATCTTTCTTCTATCCTATTGTCCCCTACCCTTTCTACTTCTACTCGGGCTACTTGAACTTTTACTTCGACTGCTGCTAGAGCTTCTAGTTTTGCTACTCGATGCCGAGCTCTTGCGCGACTTTGATGGGGAGGGCTTAGCTACTCGACTTCTGCTTCCGCTCGACGAGCGGGCTTTGCTAGGAGAAGGAGTAGAAGACCTGGCACGAGATGCGGACCGACTACTAGAAGCTTTACTTCTTGAGGGCTGGCGAACCTGCGGCGCCGAACTTCGGCTTGGACTCCGACTAGAACTCCGAGATGCGCTGGACCGCGTTCTAGAAGAAGATTTGCTCTGAGGACTGGCGGTTCTGCTACGGCTCTGCCCTTGACTGTAAGTGCGAGAAGGTTTATTGACCTCCGCAGACCGTTGCTTTGGAGCACTATTTCGAGAGGTGCGCTTTGGCGCCTCATAAGTACGACTTCTTTGACTAGCTTCCGCGGTACCTCTTCTTCGACTATCTGCCCCCGCAGCTTCTTGCGTCCGCTTTCTGCTGATGGAGGAAGGTGCTTCACGACGAGCATTGGCTCGATCAACTTGCCTCGGATTTTGAACTACTTCTCCCCTGTTTCGACTATTTCCAACATTGCGGTTTCTCGGCTGACCCGCTTGGCCGCGCTGGATGGCTGGTCTTCCTTGTCGCACCCGAACCGTATTGCTGCGTTGTAGTACGCTTGGACAATAAGCACGATAAGGTCGATAGAAGTTATGGACTCTTACCACACGGTGCCGCGTCACCACAATGAAACGATTGGTATAAACCACGATTCTCGGACGGAAGATTCCCCATGTTAACTGGATTCGCGGTGCCCACCAAGTGGGATAGGACCTCCAGCGATAGGGCGATACATAGGTCCGGTATTGACGGCCTAGGATGTATTGTACGGGCCTCCAGTAAAAGACATTCACGTAATTGCCGTAATCTCTGTGGTACCTTCCTCGATTATCAGCATAACCATCACGGGGTTCTACGATCACTTCTCTTCCGTACAAGTCTTCGTCGCCAATAATCTGAAGAACGGCTTCTCTTCTGCCGATTAGTTCGAGTTCAATTACCGCAACATCTTGTACCTCGTAGCGATCTACGACAGCCTGAAGTACAATGGCGTGAAAATTGCCCTGCTGTCGATGTTCCACTCGGACGTAATCAATTTGACCATCGTAATTGAGATCCAGGTTGTTCACATAGTAGTCCTCCGAATTGAGTCTTCTTTCGAAGTTTCGCAAACTAGAGGATTCACGGAATACATCTAGAGCTCCTTCCAGACTAAAGTAGTCTCCTTCGTAGCCCGTTCGATCATTTTCATACTGGGCATTGATACTGAAAAACACAAAGCACAATAACCCACTCAGCAATAATTTTTTCATAGTCTATCGTTTTCATATTTTTTGCTCTGACAACTGCTGTAGCCAGAGTATGTAGATTGTCACTTCAATGACGGGGTTTTATTGCAAAGGTCCCCTTTTTTAATCTACTTTAAATCCAGTTTAACCTAGGTTAACAGATTCCTAAAAAGGAGTATTATGGTATGATAATCAGTTGATTAGTAAGCGCTGAGTGGCATTCTATTAATGGATAGACTTCAGACTTGTTAAGAAGAGAAAAGAGCGGTTTGATCCTTGATTTATGGGTTGTTAGTGAAATGTGAAGGGAAATATGCCCAAGATTTGCTCCAGGAAGTGGTGCCAATTACAGCTTTTTCCAAAAAACGACTTTGTCTTCTCCCTCTGCGTAAAATTCCCTAATGGTTGCTTCCTCAGTGTATTGACACTTGCGGTAAAATTCTCTAGTAAGGTCGTAATCGGCCAAGCCCGAGGTTTCGACGATTAAAATTCGCTGGCCCTGATCCCGTAGAAGGTTTTCAATGTATTCCATCATTTGGGCTCCCACTCCTCTGCCTTGTTGATTTCCATGTACAGCAATGGCGTACAGATTATAGGTGCCTTCCGTCATCCTTTCTGGTGCACAGTAGGCGATAGAGATAGGCTGTCCGTCTACTTCCACTGTGAACCAGATATCAGTAGAATCAGGATTCGCCAGGTAGTCGGAAATCATGTCTTCTAGCATCTCCGAAGGGAAAAGCCCCGTATTGTCCAAGATTACTTTTAGACTAGGAATATCTCCTTGTACTATGGGTCTAATTTTCATAATTGAATAGCTTGTTGGTGAATGGGACAAAGCTAGGTGCAATCCCCAACTTATTCTTGTATCATTCTGCTGTTATACACCTTGGACGGACTTAAACCCAACATCTGCTTGAATGCCCGACTTAAGTGTGCTTGATCGAAGAACCCGCTTCTAAGGCCGGCCTCATATAGACTTATCTCCTCCGAGAGCACGTACTGGATCGTTTCCCGGAGTCTACTCCAGACAAGATACTTTTTCAGGGAGAGCCCCATTTCCTCTTTGAAAAGATGTGAGAGACGACTCTCGGATAAGTGGGTTTCGGCTTGCAGAGATCGCATCATATCTGGGTAGCTGATTTCTTTGGTTCTGAAATAGTCAAGACATCTTCGTACGCGGGAATCCAAATTATCGATTAGGTCCTGAGATTCTTGCCATCTAGAAATTTGTCCTGGTAATGCGCCAAAACTGCCTTGTCCTTTACGCGCATAGACTCCTTTTTCAAGAAGTAGGTTCTGATTCGCATATAACGCTTGCAGCCTAGCTATTGAGCCCTCGATCATCCATAATTGAACGGGATGATTGCTATACACCTGATGCCGGACGTTAGCATCAATTATGGCGAAGGCTAGGCCTTCATGGGATTGATCATCAGTTTCCAATCGTAGATGATCGCCAGATGAAAGAATGACTTCCATTGCTGGATGAGCATGCCAATCAGCCTCCAACTGATCTAACTCGAAATGATAAATCCCGGTAGTGGTATTGAACGATCGTATTTTCATTTGCATTCCAGCGCCACATGTATCGGCACCTTAGTTTTGAGATCAATTTTCCGCCTTCATCCTTCGGAATTCTAAATGGCGAAGGTTTCGATTCCCTTGTGGGATGTTTAAGGTGAATTTCTCCTTTCCCTCAAACTTCAACAAAGAAAAGGTCTCCTTGTCTCTAAATAAACCCTCTCCAAAGTTAATCAATTCGGTGGCGAAAGGAGTGTCCGAAACCAAGATAGAGTCTTGTACTGTTAGATGTAGTTCGTGTTGGATGTCTTCACAGTAGTAGCTGCCGGCCCAGGCTGCCAAAGGAGTAGCGGGTGACTCCACTTTGGTCCAGCTTCTGTCTACCCTGTCTCCGCTCTTATTCACTAATTCCTTCCCATCCTGACTTAGTTCATAAGTTAAGTTGTCGTCCGCTTCTTCCACTAGGGTGCTATCATTCTTCAGGGAACATAAGTAACCCCCATCCCTGTTTTCTAGCCAATCTACTCGAAATGCTTGGTTTACTATTTCATGCCCAATATGCAAGAAACTGAATTGTTCTTCATTGTAATAGCACCCTGTCCACTGTTTAATGGCTTGTGGACTAATATCCATCGGACTCCAATCATCCTGAGCCTTATCTGACTCTTCAGTAGGAGCTGGATTTCGGTTTTCTACCTGGAAATAGGCATCAGCAATCGCATTGGCTTTTTGAAAGGCATTGTGTGGCTGAGAGTTGGAGAGCACGATCACCGAAAAAGGGACCTCTTCGAACCTAATATAGAAGGAAAGATATCCTCCCCCTCCCCCACCATGGGACCAACTTTCTTCGTCGAAAGAATGATTGGTGAAAATTTGGGCCAAAGCCATGTAATTTGAATTCCCATTTGATAAAGGAACTCTATATTTCATTCTTTCTAGTAAAACTGGAGTCCTTTTTCCTAGCTGGTTCGAGTAGAAATTTTGATCCCATTTTATCAGGTCCTGAAGTGTGGTGTAAATTCCTCCATCGCCGATCAGGTGGGATCGATAATCGGGTCGTACAAATTCCCCTGCCATTTCTACATAGCCAATGGCTTTCGAGTCAAAGTCTTCTCCCTGATTGATGTGGAAGAAGGTCTGTTCCATGCCCAAGGGGTCAAAAAGGTAGGAAGTTGCTAGTTCATTGAGTGTCTGACCAGAAACTCGCTCAAGGATTTCTGCTAACAGGATGTAATTGGAGTTGCTGTATTCATAACGGGTGTTTGGCTGGAAGTTTAGAGCCCTTTGTCTCGCCATTAATTCAACGACATAGGGATTGGTCATGTGCGCATCGAAATAGTGTCTTCCATTCAATAATTCTAATGCCTCATAGTCACGGATTCCACTGGTGTGATGGAGTAGGTGCCTGATCTTGACCGTGTCCTGGTAGATGGGGAGTTCGGGAAGGAATTTCCGGATGTCATCTTCGAGAGACAATTTGCCTTCCTCCTCTAAGATGGCAATCAGACAGGCCGTAAATTGCTTGGAAATCGATCCAATGTCCGTTTGTGTGTGCGCCGAAAAAGGAATGCCCCTTTCCAGGTCAGCCATTCCGAAATACTGCTCATAAATCACCTCCCCTTGTTCAATGACGGCTACTGCTCCACCTGGTAGTTGTGGTTCCCAATCTTGCATGATTTGATTTACCGAAGCGATGAACGGATGGGAATGTTCTTCTTGAGAGGAATTACTACAGGATAGTATGGCCATGAGGAAACCGGCCGCTAGCAAAATGCAGCTGTTTTTCATTTTGTAGATTGTTTTGATCAGAGGTGAATAAATGACCTCTATATCTAAAACATGCAAAGGGATAAATCTAGTATAGCCGGGTCTATTTCCTCCCCACAAAGCGTATCACCGAACCCTGGCCAACATGATACTTTCCTTCGTTTAGTTCAACTACTGCTTCTTCTAATAGAAGGGGGCTATAGTTTGGAAAGTAGGCCTGAATTTCCTCGATGGAGAAGGCTACATCCATATTTCCTGGTCCTCCTACCCTGGGATTGGCCTGCTTGTACGGTAGATGGTTTTTACTGAAAGCTTCAAAGATTACAACACCGCCCGGTTTGAGATAGGTATGCAACTTTTGATGGAATTCAGCTTTTTTCTCTGCAGGGAAGTGGGCGTAGATGAGACCGATGGCATCGAAGCTATTTTCCTCAAATTCGATTTCTGCAAAATCGCCTACTATGTAATCCAAAGAAACCTGCTTCCGACTGGCCAACTGCATGGCTTTAGCTTTTCCTTCGCTGCTGAGATCAAAAGCGGTGACCTGCCAACCAGAGGAGGCTGCATAGACCCCGTTCCGACCTTCTCCGTCGGCGGGCATGAGGATGGACTTTGGCTCAAATTTGGGGAGCCATGTATTGAAAAATGCATTGGGCCCCTCTCCATACGCATAGGTCTCTTCTCGATACCTGCCATCCCATCTTTCTTTATTCATGCTTTTATCAATTTGACTTTAAGGTAGGAGATCGAGAAACCAGAATCCCATAGAAGAAGGAGGAGCATCTCCTTGTTTCGGTGCTTTATAGGCCCTAAAGACTTTCTCCCCTATTGAAAACGAAATCGGATTGGTGAAAATGGGTCCATCATAGCAAAAGGTATGAAATTCACCGTTCTCTCCACATGGATCAACATCATCAGGAAGATCTTGGATGAATGAGGCATCGATTTCTCTTCCTAAAAAGGACTTATCCAATAAGTCCGACTTTAAGCAGATGACGATGGCTTTGAAGCCTAGTGCAATGAATTCTTGAAGTAGGGCCTTAGTATCCTGTTTCCAAATCGGGAAAATGCCCTTGATGCCAAATGGCCCTAATTGCTGTTCTCGATAGAACTTTAAATCTTCCAGAAAGATATCTCCGAAACCGCAGTGCGTGAAGCCATCTTTTTCCAATGTGCCTAGCGCTGTAGCCATCAAGGCATCGTAGTCCTTCATGCTTGGCTCTTTAGGCATGTCGATGATGGACAAGGGAATCCCGGTTTCCATAGCTTGTTGCTCCAATAACTCTCTCCTTAATCCATGCATGGAAACACGTCCGAAGTGCGAATTGACGGTTGTAATTAATTGGCTAACCCTGAGGCCCGCTTGCTGCAAATGATATAATGCAATAGCAGAATCTTTCCCACTACTCCAGCTGAAATAGGCCTTTGGATGGATATTCATTCTGCTAAGTTAGCAGGATAAGCAGGCTAAGCGACTATTATTGAGATTTAAGTTCTTCGCAACCAGAAGTTTCTACAGAATAGGCCAAGCACATGATTCTCCACTGACCTTCCAAATGCATCAAAGTAAAAGCATCTATTCCGCAGTGTGAGAATTTTCCATTTCGCCAGAATTCATAGGCTACCCAGGCCATGGCCATGCCTTTATGAACTTTAATATCAAAATGTAAAGCCTTTTCGAGGAACCGATTCTCTCCTTGTAGCATACCTACATCTTGCCCTAAAAAACGACTCGAAATCTGAATCGGATCCTTAACTCGATTTTGTACCCAGACTTGCCCGGCAGGGTCCAACGTGCTTTTAAATAGGTTTGTATCTTGTTTTTCGATGGCATCAAAAAATCGTTGAATAGTAGCCTGAATGGATGCTTCTTCAGTAGCCAAGGCTGTTTGTGTAAAAGCAGCGAAGCTGAGGAGGCTCAGCCCAATGAGCGCAAGGATTTTTCTCATAATTTTCGTTGACTTGGAAGTGGATAATAAAGCAAGATAGGAGCTTGCCGGTCATTTTCCTAGGAGGTGACTGGAGAGAAGAGACAAAAATGCGATGGTATAGGAAGCGGGGAAGGAAGACAATACATGCTCCTTCCCCTATTCAAGGATAAACTTGGTCTATTGGCAATCGGAGGCACTCCAGGGGATTCTGTACACAGAATACAGACCATTCAAAGCGCCCTGCGAATCAGCGATGTAGGCATACTCCTCATTGCTATCGATGTAGATACCATCTGCTTGTTGTATATCTACCGTACTTGGCAGTGCGAACGTACAGCTCAAGGTCCCAGAAGTAGTATAGTTGTAGATATTTTGGTTAACATTCCCTCCGCCAAAAGCAACCATATAGAGCGTGCCATTTTGACCGGCAAATAACCCACTCGGTGAATTGTTAACCGCAAATGAAGAGAGACTCTCCACCTTTTGATAGTCAGCATCTCCTGGGTCCGTGGCATCTAGATGTAGGTCCAACTGATAAATCCGACGTTCCTCCTGTATTCCAGCATAGAAGTATCCATTAAGATATGTCAAGGCCTCCACCCCTCTGTCAGTACTGGTACTGATGCCGATATCAGCCAGATTCCATTCACGAGTTACCTGGCCGGAACTTAGGTCCAGTTCATAAATGAAGTTGTATTCGTCTCCTATGTAAAGTTTGCTCGTGTTTTCAGCAAAGCAGAGTGCTTCCATATCAACATCACGCCCCAATGTACTTGCATCGAAGGACCAGGCATTTACGATTTCATCTGTTTCCAGGGAGGCTTCTACAATAGATTTAGGATAGTAGGCGGTGTAATTACCGGAATTAATGGGATGCACGCCATTTACAGCAAAATAGGTGTTGGAAGTTTCGTTGATGACAAGACCACTTATTCTAAAAGAATTGTCAATGCCGTTTCCGTCTCCAGCTGCGACCTGGGCGGCTAAGGCGTCACCATAAGTCGCAATGGTGGCAGAGTTCCCTGAGGTGTCATCTGTGTCCGTAGCATTGGAGACATAACCATCTGGTTGAGTACAAGCTGATTGGGTATTACTTGGATTCCCTAAGCCGTCTCCGTCCGCATCTTGGTACCATATGGTTTCTATGCAGTCATCTTCTTTATTACAAGAAAAGAACAATGAACTACCAAGGGCAAGTAAAATCGCTAATCGTAGATACTTCATGGTGGATTGTTTTATGTTACTGTTTCTGGCTTAGAGACCATTTTCTCCTAAACCTTGCGCAGCTACATAAATAATCTACAATAGGCGACAGAATGACCTTGTACAGTTCAATCACTATTTCAACAGATGAAATAATTGACCTCGGGATGGCCCTTGAATCTCTTCTAAGAGTTTGATCTTGCTAGTCAACAGATCAAGTTGGATTTTTTGGGCGCTCTCCCAACTTCTGGGCAGCTCATCCCAAGCAGATCGATCCAGCACTAGGGCATGTCCACTTCCTTTGTCTACGACGACGATCTGACCGGTCCTGAAAGGGTGATCACCAACATAGACTAAAGTCTTAATTTTGTCCAACCTTGGAAAATAACGTAGAGATTGTTCTTCTTTCATACCTGGTTCTTATCATCATTTATAAAGGACCTTAATTCTCAAGTAGGCCCCAACCTTCTAACACTTCTTGGAAATCCAGCCACTCCCAATGTTCAGCCAATTGCCCATTCTTCAAGATCAGGATCGTAGTTCCTTTAAGTAATACGGTATTCGGATAAGCACGATAACTGACCCAACATTCCCAGCTCTTTACAATTAAATCTTGGGTGCAATAGTCGATGGCCTCACTTCCGTTGGGACGACTGATAAAGAAATGACTAAAATCACGAGGGGTTAGGAACGACTGGATTTTTTGGGCTTCTTTTACCACCCAATGTATGGGCCGAATGGCTTGCTTCTCAACTACCACTCGAAATTTGTCATGGGGCTTCTGGTATCTTCCGGATTCAAAGTGATTAATTAACTCCCGGGCTTCTTTACTCAAGTGGTTCAAGCTGGGACTCCTGGAGGTCAATACATCCTTTGGTTCTGAGAATAGGATGGCGGCCCATCCATCACGCCGATCTAAGGAACTGAAGTAATGTTCCAGGCTCTTATGAATATTTAGTTGACCCCAATTTTCCGGAAAATCAAATTGGATCGAAGTGAGACAGTCGCCTTGCGCCTGTAGCGGAATTGAAAAGGGTAAATAAAGGAGTAGTAGGACTCCTAAGGTTAGCTTAGGGTGTGACATGTTTGTGGAAAATTTTGAGTGAGAAAACTTAGTTACTACCAAAGGAGAGCTAGTGCATCAAATTGTGCAGGATACAGGTGGATTCTGGGAAAAATGATAAGCCCCATTCTGTATTTATCAAATAGATGGGTTTCGTTTTTTTGTTCATGGATGTTCATACAGGTCATATTATGCAAAAAGCCGAGGCACGAGAGGTCGTACTACGGCTTTTTGGGGATCTAGTCCCAGCTTAGGGAATAAATTAGGGGGATGATATATGTGTAAAACTACATATTGAAATAATAACAATAAAGGACACTTTGCAACATCTAATTACCCCCAAGTGGCTGATTGGTTAGGAGCAAATTTTAGCAAAGTGCTAATTAATAGATGCTTATGCGCTCAAAAAAATCTGAAATAGAAGAAGACACGGGATGGCATTTATAGTAGCAGAGCTTGTCCCTTTATTGAAATAATGACTTGAATTCTGAAGATTTGACAATTAGCTTGAGGCTAGATTCCATTTGTTTAAGCGTGAACTTGTGCAGGAAATTACCCATCGATATGCGTTTAACTCCCAAGGCTTCTAAAATACTGAAGGAAGGAAGTGCTGGCATGCACATCACATTGATAGGGAGTTTGCTTTCTTCAACTATCCTTTGGATGTCTGCTTGTTGCTCTATGCAAGGCACAAATAAACCATTTGCTCCCGCCCTATGATATATTTTCGCTCTGGCTAGCGTTTCTTCTAAAGGCTTGGGCTGTCCTAAGAGGAATGTGTCGGTACGCACATTAATGAATATGTCCTTAGCCTGATCTCCTAGTTCCTGAATGACGGCTTCTAGATGATTGGCAAATGCCTCGGCTTCCAAGAGATATCGTTCCTGATCGACGAGGCTGTCCTCTAAATTTATGCCTACCACGCCTAATTCCAAGAGTTGCCTAACATGTTCAGCGATTTGGCGAGGTTCCCGGCTGTAGCCAGCCTCCAGGTCTACGGTGAGTGGGGTTTGGACATTTGCTTTGATGCGTTTGACTATGTGTAGTAGCTCCGCGAAGTCCATCTCCTCTCCATCTCGATAGCCAAGCATTTCGGCGATGGCTCCGCTAGAGGTGCCGATGGCTTTGAAGTGAAGTTTTTCTGCCAATTTTGCGCTGGGCACATCCCAAACATTACAAAGCAAAATAGGAGATTCTTGTTGATGTAGGGTCTCGAACTGTTGGATCATTTCTTTTTGCTGGCGAAGATCCTCGAATTCAAGATTTGCTGCAACCGATTTTTTGACAAGCACTTTTTGGAGCAATACAAAGGGTAAGTTTGGAAAGTAGGGGGATATTTTTAGCAATTCACTGTATATCGCGCCTGTTATATAGCTAACTTCTGCAAGTCACCATTCTTGGTTTGTACCACTCCATCTCAATAGATACCTACGCAAAGTTTAGCTAGAAAGTGTTTACCTAGAGTGGCTCAGGTCTCAGCGCTAAGCTAACCCTAGGCACTTTTACTTTATCTGTTATCTACAATCGAATGATTTTGGCCTGATACCCCTTATCCGCAGTCTGTACACGCAGCAGATAAATGCCAGCTGGGACTTGCGACATTCGAATATGAAGATCTTCCAATAATATATCCCTCCCTTTCTGAATGGGGCGTCCGCTCATGGAATGTAGCCACCAGGAAATATTTTCCCCTACGTGCTCTTTTAGTTCAACCGTCAACTGCCCGAAAGCGATGGGGTTGGGAAATACCTTGGCCGTTTCTATGGGAATTTCTTGCGTACTGGTAACATTCTCACAGTTCTCTCCAGGAAGGCCATAACAACCTAGGCCAGTAGGGCCAAAAGGAGCATACCAATCTATGCCTGGAATCCATACTTCTCCACCACTTTCGTAGGCGCCAGCATCTGGATTTCCACCTACGTAGCCATCCGTAATTCCATCGATAACCCGACCAAAATCAATGGCTTGTGCCCCTGCTTTTAAGGTGAAGTCGCCATTGGCTGAATCATTGAAGGGGTCTGTTCCATTAGTGATGATTAAGTTGTTCTGTTTATCGGACTGTGGTTCTAGAGAGTTTTTGTTGGTTAGATTATTCCAGACGCGCACATTGGAGAAGGCCGTACCGGTAAGGTGCCAGGCCCCCATTGCGGCAGACCCGTTCCAAAGGGTGTTGTTAAAAACATCAATATTGGTTCCGTTCCAGTTGATCTGTACATTCGACCATTCCGTATTCCAGATCACATTGTGATGAAGCGATACATTGCCTGCATCGTTGTCTAGATACACACCAGTGGCCTTTTTCAGATCGCCCCGACTGGCAATATCATGGAACCAATTGTGGTGAATCTCCATGTTGAGCCCCGGTCCGAGGGTATATAGTAAACCGCAGTCGTCTGCGATCAAGTTACTTTGAGTGACATCGTTGAAAGCAACCTCACTGTTTTTGTTGACAATCTGAATCGCATCTCGACCAGCTCTAGCAATGGTGTTGTTTTTAATTACGGTACCAGATCCTCCTCGGGCCATAATTACTCCATCATAATCTCCGATGAAGTTGAAGTCGTGTAAATTGGAATTTAAGATGTGGGTGCCATTACCACTATCCCAGATTCCCGTGGCTGCGCCAAAAGCTATTTCACAGCGTTCAATTCGATTGTTGTTTCCGCCTTTGATGTGGACACTTTGACTTTGTGCATTAAACCCACTTACGACCCCTCTGGTATAACTGCCATAAAAAATGGACACGCCTTTTAGGACATTGCTCGATCCGTTGATCTCCACCCCTCCTCCGAATAGGGCCAAGTTTTTAATCTCAATGAAATTTCTTCCATTGAGATCAATAGTCATATTACGTCGGCGCATACTTACTTCTCCATCAACGGGAGCAACGCCACCGGGCAATTGCAGGTATAGGGTATTATCGCTCGGGTCAAAGTACCATTCGTTCTCATAATCGAGGGCTTCTCGAATACCCTCCAGGAAGTAATCCCCTCGATCTGCTGGTGGGTGGAAGGTCCTGATCCAGGCTGGGTTCTTATTGAGATCAAAATTAACACGGCCAGCGGAGCTGCTGATGATAAAGGCTTTCCAGGTGGTCCAACCTGATCCAGGCCGATCTCCATAAAAGAGAATAGATCCTCCATTGCCCCAATCCCAATCGGGAATTTGACTATGGGTGAGATAGGCGCCAAATTCTACTGCCTCGCCACTTCCCCCGGTATTGCGGAGTGAATTGAGGGTGAAAGGGTCTCCGTCGGCATTGTTAGGCCAGCGGGCTAGATCGCAAGCTACCTCTTTGTTCATGACAAAGTTCTTCTGGCCTAGGTCCCAATCGACCGTGGTTTTATAAACGGCGCCATCATCTTGCGTCCAACCACTTAAGGCCTGCATAGCGGTAATGATTACTTTCTCTTGGCTAGCTGCTTGAAAAACGATGGGGAAATCACTTTGCCCCGATGTACCTGGCCGCAAGGTTTCTTCGTAGGTACCCTCGTGGATGATGCAAGTATCTCCCGGCTTAACTAAGGCTGCTGCCTTACCAAGGGTAAGGAAGGGCTCCTCGGTGGTGCCAGGATTATCATCGCTTCCAGATTTACTAACATGGTAGGTGCGTACCTGAGTGGGTGGCTCGTCAGCCTCGACTGTCAAACTTACGTTGTCCAGGTAGAAGGTATTGGCATTGCGAGCAAATCCAAACATAAAGCCTTGGCTATTGAAGTCCGGCGCTCCCGCAACAGTATTAGGGATGAACTGAAAACTGAATTCGTGCCATTGGCCATCTCCTTGGAAGGTTATGGTATTCTCCTGCCAAGCTACGCCCCAGTCACTAGAGCCGATATTAGGGTGGGAGTAAAGTTGTAGGTTGATGGATTCACTTTGCCCGGAGTGACTCAGTACATGAAAAGATGCCGTATATACTTTGGTAGGATCCAATGCAATTGCTTGCTGTCGAATAAAGACCTTACCTGCTTCGGTATCGGTGGATTGGACTTCAATTTTCATCGATTGCGCCCCTTCTTGTGCTTCTTCGTTAGTAGCAGAAAAATTTGCAATTGGTCCGCCCCAGGTGCCAAAAATCCAGCCATTGCCTCCTTCCTCAAAACCGGAGTTGCTGATTAGATTTTGACCGAAAAGTATCAGTCCGCATGTTAAGAAGATAGAGGTTAAGATGATCCGATTGGCACTATGCATAGCTTAGATTTTTTCCCGAAGATATCGGAAAGCCAGTATTCTATTCGCGCATCAATTAGCAGGAAGATCATTTATCATCATATGTCATTTAAAAAAAACCAAACCTTTTAGCTTTTACTGAAAGCTAGGCCAGGATGTCCTTAACCACATGCCCTTCTACATCTGTTAATCTATAGCGGCGCCCTTGATGCTTAAAGGTGAGCCGTTCGTGATCCATGCCCATTAGATGCATCAAAGTGGCTTGGAAGTCATGCACATGGACGGGATCTTTTACAATATTGTATCCAAAATCATCCGTCTCACCGTAGGTGAAGCCAGGTTTTACGCCTCCACCGGCCATCCACATCGTGAAGCAACGTGGGTGATGATCTCTACCATAATTGGTAGCGGTCAACTTACCTTGAGAATAGTTGGTCCGACCAAATTCTCCTCCCCAAACCACCAGCGTATCTTCTAGCAATCCTCTCCGCTTGAGATCTTTTACCAGCGCCGCAGAAGCTTGATCGGTCTTTTGACATTGATGCTTAATTCCATTGGGCAGATTGAGGTGCTGATCCCAGCCCTGGTGGTATAACTGCACAAATTTAACATCCTTTTCCAGCAGCCGCCTTGCCAAGAGGCAATTAGCGGCATAGGTGCCTGGATTTCGAGAATCGGGGCCATACATGTCGAACACCCAGTCCGGTTCGTCCGAAAGGTCGGTTACATCCGGGACCGATGTTTGCATCCGGAAAGCCATTTCGTATTGAGCGATTCGGTTGGTGAGTTCTGGATCACCGTAGGCTTCATTTTGAACTTCGTTCAATTGTTGCAAATAATCCAGCATTTTCGCACGATCCTGCCGGTGGAATCCATTGGGATCATTGAGAAACAATACCGGATCTTTTCCCGAACGGAATTGCACCCCTTGATGACGAGAAGGTAGAAAGGCATTCCCCCAGAGGCGAGCATAGAGAGGTTGTCCACCTGCATTCTTGGATACCAATACGATGAAGGCAGGCAAGTTCTCATTATCACTCCCCAACCCATAGCTTAACCAGGAGCCGATACTCGGCCGACCCGCCTGTTGTGAGCCAGTCTGAAAGAAAGTAATAGCGGGATCATGGTTGATAGCTTGGGTGTGCATCGATTTGATAAAACAGAGCTCATCCACAATTTCACTGGTGTAAGGGAGCAAATCACTTACCCATGCTCGACTTTTTCCATATTGAGCAAAACTAAATTTGGACCCTGCTAAAGGTAGAGAGGATTGACCTGCACTCATACCGGTTAGGCGTTGTCCTTGCCGAACAGAGTCCGGCAAATCTTCCCCGTTCATTTTCTCTAGCAAAGGCTTGTAGTCGAAGGTCTCTAGTTGGGAAGGTCCTCCACTTTGGAAGAGATAGACGACGCGCTTAGCCTTAGGTGCGAAATGAGTGTTCCCTAGTAGGTTGGGGACAGGTTGCGTAAGCCTGCTGGAACCACCTAGTGGGTTTAGCATGGAACTTAGAGCTAGGGCGCCTAAGCCCATCCCAGATTTCCTGAGGAATTCTCGGCGATTGAAATGATCGGATACGGTATTTAGAGTTGGCATAGTTTATCTTTTTTTGGTGGCGGCAGAGGAATTCATGATCATACTGCTCACAATGGCGTAGGCCGCCATGTCATGTCGGTTAAGGTTCGATTGATTAGTCCACTCCCCTATTTCCAGCCAGCCATCGACTTTTTCTGGATCTTGTTTTAAATCTGCTTTTTGATCCTCATAGTAGGTTTCGAGGATTCGAAGTGCTTTGTCGTCTGGGCTAATGGATGTCAATGCTCGATAGATGTAGGTTAATCTCTCTTTGGTGCTAGCCCGTTCGTGCAATGCCTTTGCTGCCAGGGCTCGGCCTGCTTCGATGAATTGTGGATCATTTAATAGCGCTAGGGACTGCAAGGGCGTTGTTGTCTTTTGCCGTTTTACTACGCAATAACTTCTACTGGGTGCATCGAAGGTATTCATGGTGGGTGGCGGAACGGTCCGCTTCCAAAAGGTATATAAACTACGACGATATAGCTTTTCTCCTTCGTCAGGTACATAAGTGGTACCGTTGAATCGCCAGAGCCCGGCTGGTTGGTAGGGCTTCACACTTTCTCCACCTATGGTCGGAACCAGCAATCCACTGGCGTAAAGCACATTATCACGTAGCTGTTCGGCAGTAAGTCGATCAGAAGCGCCCCTA
>ENA-UENT01000491-UENT01000491.1-marine-metagenome-genome-assembly--contig:-NODE-491-length-23492-cov-10.494394_pt1 | contig 23492 bp, 17 predicted proteins | sample MGYA00237879_ERZ529330 | MGnify/ENA primary metagenome ERZ529330 (study PRJEB26372, sample SAMN05368345) | marine metagenome | biome: cultured habitat; feature: ocean water; material: water; isolation... | reverse complement strand
GGCTCGGTAGGGGGACAAATTACAACTGCGCCCCTACTGGTGTTTGATTTTGCTAAAAAATATATTAATTTTAATTTATGAGGTGAGGGTATTAAAGACGCTACTAAAACCCAGTTTATGAGACTGATTCTTTTCATACTTGAAAACCCCACAATATTTGTGGTGGATAAACGTAGAAATATAATCAAAACGATTAAAGTTGATCAACCTCTCACAATGCTTCATGACTGGGCAGTAGTAAGCCAAATCTATTTAGACTGGGTAGCAGATCACTTCACCCAGAATCTGCTATATGGAGTTCGATATCTTAATGTGGTCCTGCCACACATAATTTATACACAATTAGCGAGCTATTACAGCTGGGTAGATCAGTTAGAAGGATTAGCTGAGAATTGTCAGGTAACATATCACTCTATGATTGAGGCAGTCGTTGGTCACCTTAGTAAGATCGAGGAAAATAGCACCCCGTTTCTTTTCGGACATACAGCTTTTGGCAAAACCGCTTTTTATGAATTGATCAATGTTGGACAAAATTTTGCCTATCGGAATATTTGTGTCCGGTCAGGTGATCAAATAGAAGTTCTGCAAGGAGTTACAGCGTTTGGAGGGGAGGAGGAGGTGCCTCTTTCAAGCTTACTCTTCTTAATCGACGAATCGCACGATCAGATCGTGAGTTTATCTCATGATCCCAGCGAACTTGAGATAGATTCAACGCTTGAAGTTAGTCTAAATTGGTCTTCGAAAGCAACCTTTGGACAATTAGTTGCTTCTCTTTCGAATTGGGGAAAATATTTAGCCCCTTCAAGCAGGGAGCAAGATGGTAAGTTACTTTGGTTGAGCAGCATGTTTAACTACAATATTGTCAAGAATAGTGTTTCGGCGGTCTTGGAGCAACAGTCCTTCGTCGATCATTCCCTCTTTGCCTTATCTGGAGCTCATCCAGATTTAATCACTTCCCAACTGCAATCAGGCTTACAACTGATCATTGAGCATCCGACGCTCATCACGAACAATAGGGAGTTCCCCGCTAATGCGGAGATGAAGGTAAGCTTTACAGAAGGTCCAGTTCTGCTATTGTCAGCATCCGATACCGAGGAACCCTTAGCCAGTATCCCCATGCCCCTGCCACCCTTGGAGATTACGTGGGGGGATGGTTTTCGTTTTCGGCAAAAAAATTGGTTTCCTAAACCAACTGCTGATTTCACTCATCTGGGCAAGCCCTATATGCTTCTAGGGTTTAACTTTAGTAGATCTCTTTGTGGGGATGTTTCTTTGATAGCTGAGACGAGTGATCAAAACAAAACTACATTACCTATCAAAAGCGGTTGCGAACTAAATTATGAGTGAGGCTAAAAAAGAAATAATCGGACAGACCAAGGGATTAGTCAGCGCTTTCAAGAAGCTAAAGGCGACCGATTTAGCTACTATAGAATATGCACTGTTTGCCAAGGACGTAAGTGATTTATTTGCTGCGATCGGGACGTTTTTTGAGCAGCAGGAGGTAAAAGAACACCAAAAGCGAGTGGTGCGTAACGCCTCTGTTAAGATTGAAGCTGCTATTACGGAACGTAAACGATTGACGGAACGCCTCAATAACCTGCTCGAAGAACTTGAAAGGCAAGAAATGGAAGCAGCCAATACTTCGGCTAAGCAAATGGAATTGGAAGAGAAGGAAAAGCGCCTAAAGGATATCCAGACTTTTCGTGCTAAGTATCAGGAGGGAGACCTGGAGCGATTGAGCGAAGAACTTAGCAACGAAGAAGAAAGCATCGCAGATAGTATTAAAAAGGTTGAACTGTTTTCCGATGAAATACTGGCGCTTATTCAGAGTATTACTGATAACTATGGACTTAGAGCGGCAGAAATCCTGAAGCAAATAGATAAAAACAGGGATATTGTCCAGGGCAAGTCGGAGGGTATGGTGACAAAGCTTGAAAAGGAGAATATCCTACTAAAGCTGGCGACCGAAAAAAGCAAAAAAGCCTTGGCGCAATTGCTGGATGACTACAATCAAACTCGGGATACGATTATAAGGATCAAAGAGCAGATTCGGGAAGTAGAAGTGGCGCACACCCAAAACTTAGCACTTCACATGAGACATTTCGCGGCTAACGAGGAAGTGTTTGGCAAGTTGAAAGAACAGGTCAATGTAAGTGCGACAGCTACCTCCTTACTCAATGAGATCAAGGCTAAGCTAGAGGAGTTTGATCAGGTGTTAGGACAAGTCATCCGGGAAAATGATAGTATACAATATGTCACGGTCTCTAACAGTAATGCTACGTAACGCAGATGAACAGAAGTGAACAAAAAATTCGGGAGTTAGAGGATCGTATCGCTGAGCTGGAACGACGCCTAGCGGATAACAGTCTTCCTAGCGCACCGGAAGTACCTCGGCACCTGCTTTTTAATATAGCAGAAGGGGTGAGTTGGCGGGACATCAGTGCTTTTTTTGTTCGCTTACCTCCTATTCGACGATGGCGGCAGTTCATGCGCGAATCATGGTTTCGGAATGAAGAAGAGCAAACAATGGTGGTTCCAATGGAACTCTTCAAGAAACTACCGGCAGTAGAGATAAAGAGTGTCATAAGACAGAAACAAGTAGAGCTTGATCATCGTATAGCTACCAAAGCTATCAGGGCTGATATTGATGAAATCATTACGGCACAGAATCAGATGATTAATGAACTGCTCGAGGAGCACAAACAACGAGTGAGAGAACAGATACAACGGAAAAAAACAATTGGAAGAAACCTTGATTCGGATCGGATCAATTACAGAAAGTTTTAATCTATGGGCATCACACACCCCACAAGCCAACCCAATCAAAATACCTCAGGCGATCTACTGCGTGAGGATAGCACCATGTATTCAATGAGTGGTGTCTACCGCTTCTTTTGCTGGTGCTCGGGAGCTAACATAAATGTGCTGAGGTATTTCCCTACGGAATACAACAAGTACTTCGGTACGGGGAGTATTGTCTTTATGACCGGGCTATTCGCTTCCGTTTCCGCATCTTATGCCATCTCCACCGTTTTTAAGGGACAATCGATCATCTTCCCCATCATCACTGGTTTGGTCTGGGGGATGTTCATCTTTTTCCTCGATCGTTACCTAGTTGCCAGTATGCAGAAGAGCGGCTCTTTCATTCGGGAGCTAGGGGTGGCTTCTCCACGTTTTGTCTTGGCACTTCTGATCGCAGTCACTATCGCTCGGCCACTAGAACTTCGAATTTTTAAGTCCGAGATTCAACAAGTTCTGGAGGACGATAAAGAGAAAATGCTCCTGGATACTCGGGAGGAGTACCGCCTACGTATCGGGCAGGAGCGCGAAAGGGCAAACGCAGAGGGGCAGGCGCGTGGAAACTCAGAAATCACCCGCCTGCAGGCAGATAATGAGCTGTACCGTACGCTCAGAAGCGAAAGTAACGCTGCTGTTCAAGCGGCAGTGGAGGCTGTCCAGTGTGAATGTAACGGCACTTGTGGTACCGGAAAGTATGGGCGTGGGCCAGCTTGTAAGAAACTGGAAGAGGAGCTGGCAAGAGTTAGAGCGGAGCGCGAGGCCAATTTGCCAAAATGGAACCGAGTCATTACCCAAAATGAAGTGCAAATAGAAGAGTTAGAGGAACAGCGCAAAACGGCCATGATCATTATTCAGCAGCAATCTGATTCAATCATTGTCGATCTTGAACGACAGCGAGATGCACGTCTGGATGCCATTGAGAGTGGAGAAGCATTTGCGGAATCACTCCTGGCCCAGAATACCGTTTTGCACGAGGACCTCATGAAACGATCTGGCGTGCGCTGGATGGTCATTTTGATTACCCTACTGTTCGTGACTTTGGAATGTGCCCCCATCTTGGCTAAATTAATGGTACCCAAAGGACCATACGATGATGCAATGTCTGATATTGAGGAGTCGCTTCGCTATGAGAGTAGGCAACGCCGTTTCCTGGCCAAGCAGGAGAGCATGTTGAATAAGGGCATGATTATCGACTTGTCCAATAGCCAGAAAGCGATCCTGCGCAAGAAGATTCGACAATGGACGGATGACGAACTTAGCAAGGCCGAACGCAAAGAGGAGGATCGCGACTATGAAACCGAAGATGGTAATGATGATACTACTGAATAAATAACAACATGGCTGAATGCAGAATCTGCGAACATAAACTGACGGGAAAAGAGCCGTATTGTCCCAATTGTGGCTTTCCCACCAAAGAGGCCGTAAGCAGCTACTACCGAGAACTCCAGCGGGCTCAACAGGATCGCTATGCCATGATCTACGGTGATTTTCAAGAATCGACCGTTCAGTTAACAAAGCTAGCGGACCAAATTGAGAAGCTTAAGTCAAGCATTGGTGAGTTGCAGGTGGACGAGCGGAAAATGAAGAAGGCTATTGAGGTGCACAAGAAGTATATCGCTCAGTACGAAAGTGAAACAGAAGAGGTAGAAAAGCTGCTCGATATACTGGAATATTACTTGGAGTTTCAACAACGGCAGGAGAGCTTACTTCAGCGCTACGAACATCATCCAAGGGATCGCAGACGTATTAGTTACAGTACTCGTAAGCATAAGATTCGTATTGAACTAGATCAGCTTACGGAAATTCCTTCTATCTTGTTGATCCTTAACAAGAGGGCCACTAATCGAATCATAGGTCCTGATGCGATGTATCTGAGGTTAGACCCTTTCTGGAAGCGGCATGCGGATCATGAAAACGTGTTTATCGCGCAAGTTCCTTCTTGGGATATCCTGCGCGGGCGAACTTGGTACGGACATTTGAGTACACAGCATAATTTACTTGATCAACAAGTTACGATCATTGGTAATGAATTTATGATGGAATTCTAAAACAGATGAGTGTATTTCAGTGCGACATATGTAAAGAACAAAGTGCCGATGAACGCTTTCCTCAGATCTGCTCAAATTGCGGTTGGGAAGCCGAAGATGAGTCACTCTTAGCGGTGATTGGACAAACGGATGCGTATCAAACTGCTCGAAAGACCTATCAAGACATTCTTTCTAAACAAAAACAGTATCAAGCTAGTATCTCTAGTAAGCGAGCCAAACTGGAAGAGCTGCAGCGTAAATACAATCAGCAACAGGAGCAACTTGAAAAGTTGGAGGCGAAAGCCAGCGAACTGAAGGACGTCATCGCCAAGTTCAAACAAATGGACAGTGGCGAACAGAGTTATATTGCTTTGGAGAGCCAGGTCAGGCGCTTGAAGAATATTATTCCTCTTGGTCTTGATGAACTAAAGATAATCGCCCAGCGTCGTCAGGATCATAAGTTGTACTTCAGTTTAGAAGCTGATGGAATTCAGCTGAAGTTTGATGGGCCCCCATCTAATGATGATTTGTATTTTGTGGTTGGCTTTTCTAGTAAGCAGCCTATGGTTTCTATCCTGGAGGCAGAATTTACACTGGGCTTTACGGTATCCGCCCGGGATTTAAAGCGGTCATCAGAGCTGAAGATTTCTTGGAGTCAATTGGTGGAGTGTCCACAAGGAAGTTACTACTTTTATTTCACTTGGGCCTATCGCTCGACGCAGGCAGATACGGCTCAGTTGATTAATCTGGACAGACTTAAAAAGCAGGAGGTATGCCAACAGTAAGATGTTCTATTTGCCATACTGAATTCACCTCAATAGCGGAATACGATGCTTACAGGTGCGCCCATGCGGATCATGACTTCTCTGATGTTCCTTATCAATTTGACCATAGCAGAGGGGCACAGTACACGATATTGGTAGCCGGTCCGCCAGAAGCAGGAAAGTCTTATTTTATCTATTCCCTGCTGTATGAATTGTTGGATCAGGATAATCGCCACCTGCGGGATTTCTTTTACCGACAGGGCTTTCATATCGAACTGATCAGTGACAAGGCTCGCACTCAATATGAACTCTTCCGTCGGCGCTTATTTTCTTCTCCCCTAGATTTAACAAACCCTATTGACCCTCAGAATAGGACGCCAATTTTGCTCAAGATTACTAAGAATGGACGCCAGCGTCAGCAAATCAAGCTGTGTTTCTTTGATATATCGGGCGAGAACTTTACAGGGGCCGGGGCGATTGAATTCATCAATAACGAAGCCCGGATTCATAAGGCAAAGGGTATTATTTACCTCCAGGACCCTTTTACGGATGAGGGCTTGAATTCCCTCTTGGCAAACAATAATCCAGAACACATCTATGATAACAATTACATCTTGGATAACATCTTTCGATCAATAAAGCGTAAGCAAAGTCGGAAGGCACAAAAACTAGACATCCCTTTAGCCTTTTGTGTTTCTATGTTTGATCTACTGGAACATAACATTCCCAATCGCATTGCTCCTAATCCGTACCTAGAACTTGTGGATTTGGTAAATGGAGAGGGCCAGTTTAACAAGGCAGCCGTACGGCGGAAAAGTAAAGAGATTGAACAACTCATTTCTGAGCATACCAAGGTAGATCTATATGATCTGCGCAATAAATACCAACGACAACGATTCTTCTCAATTTCAGCTATTGGCCATGATGATGTGGATGATATTGCCCACCGGGGAATTCAATCCAAGGGGGTATTGGCACCCCTGCTTTGGATACTGGCGGAAAGAGGGTTCATTGAGCAGTACAAATACTAGACCATGAATGAAAATCTGACTAATTTTTTCGAGGCTGTTCAGCGGATATGGCGACGCTTCGTTAATGGTGTCCGTTCACTCTTTGTTTCTGCTTTTGAAGGAACGCTCCGCTTGACTGAAAGTAGAAAGTGTCCCTACTGCTTGAGTGATATCATCAACCGTTCTTCTCGGCTTGATGGCGAGGGAAAGGTTATTACCTGCCAGAACTGTAATCATGACTTACCAAGCGACTTCTTCAAACACAAAGGGGGAGTGGTGGCCCTTGTTGGTGGGCCTGATACCGGCAAAACAACCTTCATTACCGTTCTGCTGCGATTGTTGCAGACCAATACTGCCATCAGTAGAATGCTTAAGCTGCATTCCAATATTATTGATCGGGATGTTCGCCGCGGCTATATTAATCGGGTGAACCGGCTGTTTGATCGTCTGGAAATACTGCCTACTACGGAAGTCAACAGCGAGGAGGCTCGTTTTCCAATTGTGGTCAAGCTAAAGCACAATCAGGGAGATCGCAGCAGAGTCATGTATCTATCTCTTTTTGATACACCTGGGGAAGAATTCTTTGAAATCGATAAACTTACCCAGGTTCATCCGCACATCAACAATGCGGACGCTATTATTTTCCTGATTGACCCTATGAATATTCGGCCGATCTACGAAGAGGTGCTTAAAGCCGGCAGTCAGGATGAATTTGCCAATATCCGGGAATACGAACTGGAAGACGAATTTGTGGAATACGAGATCATGGAGAATCTCTCCGAAGAATTCCGACGCAAGGGAAAGGCCACTAGCGGTGGGAAGATTAGTATTCCGGTTGCTTTTTGTCTTTCGAAAGCCGATTTGCTTTCTAGTTTCACGAGTGTTTATATCCCCGATGAGATTGATAATGCCATGCTGGATAAAAAGGGTGTCTTTGACGAAATACGCCTCACCTCCGAGGATGTCAGTACGCTACTAGAAGAAAAGCATCCTAGTTTGCTCAACAATATTGAGGGCCTGTTTCAGAAGTATAATTTTTTTCCCGTAGCACCCATCGGTAAAAATCCCAGCTCGGAGGTGATCGATGGGGCACCGGAGCCCAAAGGGGTACTTTATCCGCTGGTCTGGATTCTGGATCAATTAAAGTTCATTTGATATGGATAGTGATCTGCAATTGCTTCCGTTTATCTATACTTCTTCCCGTGCTTTACGGGGCTTTCGTCCGTTTAATTACCATAAATCCTTGAGTGAACAGGATATTGATGATCTGATTAAAATAGTGCACTATCGGCGATCTGATGAGGATTCGTACCCCTCAAATCCTACTGCCGAGCAGTTGAAAAATTATCCTGTACGTATCTGTTTCCGCCAACTACGTAGCGGGAGGTATGCCTTCTCTCGTAGCGTTTATATTGGCCGTGATCGGCACTCCCGTTCACCGCGTATGGGCAACTATATGGGGCAGGCTTTAGTCATCGAAGAATCTGCCTATCAGAAGCTATCGTATTTGCCACTCATTCAGGTTTACGATAATGAGTTTTGGCAAGATGAGTTGCTCACCGATGATGATAATCAGGGTAACGCTGGACCAAAATCGGAAACAGTCTCGCTGTCCAATCTTAACGCGCTTGAAGTTTTCCGTGAACTATTCAATTCCACAGAAGATGATAGTCGTCTCAATAAGTTTGGACAACTTATTGAAACCATTATTAATGATAAGGGAGCCGAGAGGGGGAAGTTGAAAATAAAAATAAAGGATAGAGGGCATCTTTTACACCTCTGGCTACAGGCGTTATTCACAATCCTACCCTTCTATAAATTTCAAAGTTTAAGTTTTAATAGTTATCCGGTTGAGGATGAAGATCAGGATTATTTCATCTTGGGAGAAGTGTTAAAGGATGAAAAGCGTAAAACTAGTATTGAAGTTACCTATTTAGATAAAAACGAGATCGAAGATATATTAGAATCTGCAGAAATTGAAAATCCCTTTGCGAAGCATGTTGTAAATTATATTTATAATTTTTGTGCCTACACAGATCCGGATGAAAAGCTTCTTCAGTTGATTAAAGAAACTCATCAATACCTTGAGGAGAAAAGCTTTTCTCACTTGCCAGAAATTATCAAAGTGCCTCAAGACGAGGAAAAGGTGCGTAGAGGAGAGTTCCGCAATGAAATAGAACTGGATGAGTTGTACAAGCGGTATGAGAACAACCCACAAGCCTTGGAGCGCTTTGAAGATATAGCGGAAGGGTTTAGTAGTTCCTATCACATTTACAGCTATTTGGTTAGGCGCCGAGTTGAAAAAAGAGATTACGATCAAGAGTATGTATCGACCGCCCTGAAAGTTCACTACCAGGAGCAACCTTCTTCTCGCGATGACTTATTTCAGATTATACTTAAAACGCTAAGAAGTAAGGAGCTCAGAGGACTGCTCGATAGTAGGTCCAATCTGCAGGGGAAGGAAGTACTGAAAATTGTTAGTAAGATCTTAGCTGATTATCAGCAAGAGCAACGCTTTCTCAAGAGTCGAAACGAAGTTGCCGAGGTGTTGAAACTCCTCGAAAATAAAGGGAATATCACCGGCAAAGAGGAGTTTTTAAAGAGTCTGGTGCCCGCCTACAGTTTTTTGAATGAAGTAGGAGAATTGGACACTGCTTTCGGCATGAATGACCTGGGCTTGATTGGTATGGGCGTAACACAATACTTGGAGGCCGCGTTGAAGTTAAAGCCGGAGAAACTACAGAAGGAAGCGTTGGAAATCATCAAGGAGCATCTGAGTGCTTATTCGCCGCCTGCTGAAGCTTTTCTTGATGAACAGGAAGAAAAGAACCTGGGTGAATTATTGGGAAAGATTTACCCGAAGCAAAAAGACGTTTTACCAAGCCGCATCTGGAAAAAACTCAACTTCAATTACGATGCCTACGAGACGGCCAAAGCTTTTCAGAAAAAGGATTTTTCGGAGCCGGTAATCTCTAGATTTTGGGAGAATTATCGAGTTATCATCGAACGATATTTCGACGGGGTTTCTCAACCTAAAGAAGTATTGCAAAAGCTTATTCAAGCTACGGAGTCCTCGCAAACAACCAAGGTGAAATGGTTTGAGTTACCCAGTCTATTCAAAGAGCAAGACGAACTTTGGAAGACCATACTTGATACGTGGCTAACGAGGTTTGATCTTGCTAAACCATATCAAAGGCTCTGGGAGACCTTGCAATACTTAGATCATCGCTATGAGACAGGTTTTATCAGATACTTTGTAGCAAGATTCAACGAACAAGACTATAGCCCAGAATCCGATTTTAAGGATTTCGATAGCTTACTAGAGCTAACACAGAAACACAAGGCCGATATCAAGACGCCGGTCCTGGAGTACCGGAAATCTTTGCGAAAATTAGCTTTTGTAGATCGTGATCAACGTTTTGTGCGGGGCTACGAAGCACTCAAGAAAAAGCAGGAGAGTAATAGTGAAATCGATGGCGTTGATATTTTTGATCTCGCCATCAAAACTTTAGTTCCGCCCTGCGATCACAGCGATTGGGGCGCACTTATCGATATCTGCCAAGAACTTAAGCTAGATGATAAGCTGGTACTGAGTAGCTTAATCAATGTTCTGAAAAGTAGGGACAAGAGAAACCAGGACAATCAAAACCCTAATTGGTTATACAGTAGTTTGATCTTGGCTATCCTGCTCAAACGTGATAAGGGGAAAGAGGATCATGCCATTCGTTTAATAGAAAAACACAACGGTTGGGGTATTCCTGACAACTTTGGACAGAAGGAGATTAATTATATGGAGTTTGTACTGAATAATATGCCACTTGGAGACGGGGGAAAGGCAGGAACAAGTTCTCCCCTGTTTCAAAAAATCAGAAAAATAGCCCTTGATCCACCACTTAGGAGAGGAAGAGGGTTTTTCAAGTCATGAATACACCTATTAACATCGCCCAGTTATGCCCTTCCAGCACCACGCTGGGGCCGGGTCGCCGCTTTGTACTGTGGGTGCAGGGCTGCCCGTTCAAGTGCCGCAACTGCATTAGCCCCGAGTGGATTCCTATGCGGACAGCACAGGTCATGCCCGTTCAGGAATTGGCGGAACAAATACTGAATCAACCAGAAATTGAAGGCCTCACGATTTCCGGCGGCGAGCCCTTCTTGCAGGGAAGTGCCTTGTCCGAATTGTTGGCCATAGTACTGGCGGAACGCCCGTCGCTGAACGTCCTGGTATTCACCGGATTTCAGCTGGATGCGCTGAATTGGCCAGAAGCACAAGCCTTCTTACAACATATCGATGTCTTAATCGCAGGCCTTTACGTCGAAAAGAAAAATGATGGACGTGGCTTGAGAGGCTCTAGAAATCAAGTGGTGCACTATCTGACGCCCCGCTTAGAAGCGCACCGTTACGAACTGGAAGAAGCTCCGCGTGATTTGGAGTTTCATATCGATGATAGCGGAGTACTGCTCGTCGGTATTCCTGAGAAAAATTTTCAGTGGTAAAAACCCACATTCAACCCTAATACTAGCAGCATGAGTGGAGAAAAACGAACACCGATACAAATCTTACGTGATGATCTCAATTCGGCACGTAATCAGCTCTACAGCATTAAGCGCCAACGGGAACAGCTGGCTAATGACCTGAAATCGATTAAGCGCGATAATAGGCGGCAGATTAAGAATCTGGAAAATCAGATGCAGCAGCGCGAACAGCGATTCCAAAGTACCGTCGCGAATTTGGAGGGCGAAATGCAGGAAATTACCCGCCGGCACTACGAAGGTTTGCAACAACAGCGGCGAGAGTTTTTGGCCGCTCAGGAGGAGCAAAGACAGTCCCTCATTGCCGAAATCGAGGCCTCAGAGCAGCGCACGGATTCCAAGATTAATCACTTGGCAGAATGGACAAGCCAGCAGTTGGATGAGCAACGCAAGTCCTTCAACCAACAACTCAAAAACCAGCAGCGCCGTATTAAGGCCATCCAAGCTGATGTGCAAAACCTCTACGACCGGGAGCAGAATAGGGTAGATCGTGCTAAGGCGTATCTACAGAACTTGGAGCAATTGGTTGCGGCTTCAAAAGAGAATTTCAATCACTCAAAATTTGCACCGGGTAAGCTCATGCAAGTGGAGCGCCAGATGGCCGCTGCCCAGGATAATATCAATGCGGATAATGCCAGTGCCGCCATGCCCCTCTTACAGCAAGCGCACTTCCAATTGATGGATATCGAAACGGAAGTACAGAATGCCAGTGAGCGCTTCGAACGCATTTATAGCCTCTCCCTGGAGAATGCTAATGCACTACTCAATAACGTGCGCAAGAATAGAACCCTGGAAATGGAGGAGGGCGACTCCAGTTCGAAGCAGGAAGTGGACTACTGGACAGATGGACGTTTCTCTGCACTGGAACAGAAAGTGGAAGAGCAGCTGGAGCAACTGAAGAACCAAAAAGAGGAACTCAATTTTGAGGACTGCGAAAAGGTATTGGATCAGCTTGGTCAGTTTGCCAATGAACAGGAGCAACTCATCAACGAAGCGGTAGAACGGATTGTCTCTTCCCAAGTCCGAGCAGAAATGGGCGATGTTGTCGTGAATGTGCTCGAAGATCAGGGCTTCTCTTTGTCTCGCGATGAAGTGGGCTACACGGAGAATGATCAGCGTAAATCCTATCTGGTTAAGTTGGAGAATCGCTCCGGCACGAAGGTGGTTACGGTCATTAGCCCTTCGGAGGAAACCTATGAGAACATTATCTCTATCAATACCTACGATGGTTTTCACGATGAGGCTGCAGAACAATTACGTAACCGCGAGATCCGCCAAGCCTTAGCCGATTCCGGCTTGAACCCCGCCGAAACGCAATGCCTCCCAGAAAGTGTATTTGAATTCAAGGATGTGAGCAGCATACTAAAAGCGGATGGTGCCGGAATTCCTAAGAAAGCGCTAGAAAAAACGGGAATGCTCAATTCCCAGACTACTGCACAAAGTTCGAAAGCTAAACAAAGCTAGGGCATGCCTAATCAGCGGATTACATCAGCTATTCGGCTCGAATTGAGTAGTACAGTCCTGATACTGTACGGTAAGGTCCATGATTCATTTATCACCAATGACTATAAGCTATATATAGAAGATGGCTTGGAAAAAATCCTTTTCCACTTTCTCAAAGAGAACGGTTTCGATCGCATCTTGTATTACGATACGCACCGGCAACTCTTTAGCTACGACCGTAGGTCTTGCCAATTGTGCTTCAAGGATTCAGATACGGATGAAAACGCTGAACAGCAGCCCAGGAGCAATGCCGGAAGAGATCGTCGACCATTAGGAGGACGTAGATTCCTGCGGAGCAGGCGCAACACCAATTCACAACAACGCTCAAGTGGTGAGCAACCTAATCGCTGCCGGCAAACGAAACGAGGCTACTACAGCATTCTCACGAATGAAACCGCCATTGTAGAAGCGATTACGGATGTGATGGATGATCAGGCCTTAAAGACGGCCGTCATCTTTTCTTCCTTTGGTCAGCAGGGTTTCTCTGATCGCATGCAAGGGCATATTCAGCAGCTGGTAGGGCGCTGGCGCAACTCCGGGTTGAGCGATAATAAGTGTTTCCTGGTTTTTAATGCGCCCAACGAAGAGAGCCTAACCAATACCATTGAGCGCCTCGGCTTATTTACCATCCGGGAAGGGATTGAAAACGCTGATCGAGCGAGTGCAACTACTTCCTATATTGAAGTCCGCACGCCCCATGAAGAGGAGCTCAAGCGCTTGGTAGATTATGTTCGTTTAACCAAGCCACTAGGCGTGGATTGGCAGCAAGCCGATCGATTGTTTGGGGGTATGGCCCGTATGGGAAAAATGCTCAATACCTGGATTAGAAACTTGCGGGCATTATCCCATTTCGATATCGAAAACTTCAACAACCTTCCTATGGTGTCTCGCGAGTGGCAACTGTCCGCCACGGGTAAGGGAGCTATGGAAGAGCTAGAGGAAATGATCGGGCTGCAGTCGGTAAAGAAAAAGGTGAAACACCAGCTCCGGAAACTCCAGTACCTGCAAGAAAAAGGGAAGCGAGTTACTTCCCCAATGCACCTGGTATTTAAGGGGAACCCCGGTACGGGTAAGACAGAGGTGGCTAGATTGATCGCTCAAATCTACCGCGAGGCTGGCTTGCTGCGCCGAGGGCACCTGGTAGAAACGGACCGATCCAAGCTGGTGGGCGGCCACATCGGAGAAACGGCCATTCGGGTTGCTCAGCGCTGCGATGAGGCCCGAGGAGGGGTACTTTTTATCGACGAAGCCTATACACTCATTCCCAGTGGGGAACAAGACTTCGCTAAAGAAGCCGTCGCCACCATAATCAAGCAAATGAGCGACAATATGGATGACCTCCTGGTTATTCTGGCTGGTTATCCCGACGAGATGGACGAGTTACTGGAGGTCAATTCTGGTTTTAAGCGCCGGATTGATGCCGAGCTCGTCTTTGATGATTATACCCCAGAGCAGTTAAACGCAATTTTTGATCTACGCTGTAGCAAAGAGCAACTGTCTCTGACGCAAGAGGCTCGTCAGGGCGTAATGCATGCACTGGCGCATCTCTATAAAGTTCGCGATACCAACTTTGGTAATGCCGGGGTGGTGATGAAACTCTTGGAAAACATCAAAGACCGTTTCTTGGAGCGTTGTTTTGAAAACGGACTTAATGAGGATGAAGAGGTTATCATACTCGATGATCTTCCGGAAGGGCTGGTAGTGGAACCAGTAGAACCTAAAGCAACAGCTCTAGCCCGTTTAGAAAGGCGTATTGGGTTAGAAAAAGTAAAAGAGCAAGTACGCAGGCATATTGCCCTTAGTCGTAAGAATAAGCAGTTGGGGAAAACAGACCATCGCCTGCACATGGTTTTCAAAGGTAATCCCGGAACGGGAAAAACTTCGGTAGCACGACTGGTAGCGGAAATCTATCGAGATGAGGGCATCTTGAAAAGAGGGCACTTGGTTGAGGTGGATAAGAGCGAATTGGTCAGCAAGTACGTGGCGGGCTCCACGGAGTTGGTGAATAAGAAATGCGACGAAGCCAAAAACGGCATCTTATTTATTGATGAAGCCTACAGCCTGACTCCCAGGAATGGTTCCGTGGCCGAACAAGACGCCGTCAATACCTTGCTGAAGCGGATGGAGGATGACCGTGAGCACTTAATCGTGATTCTGGCCGGTTACCCCAAGGAGATGGAAGAATTTCTTGATGCCAATGCAGGCTTGCGTCGCCGTATTGGTGCAACGATTGATTTCGAGGATTATACCACCGAGGAACTCTACCGCATTTTTGAGCAAATCGTCGCCGATCGGCAAGTAAATTGTACCGAGGACTTTCGGACAATGGCCAAAGAAATTATCACCCAGTTGCACCGGCAAAAAGATGAGCACTTCGGTAATGTGGGGGAGGTGGAGAAACTGCTACAGGCGGTCGATGAAAATCATGCAGTGCGCTGCCTGAGCGAAAATCTTGATTTCGAAAGTACGCCAATAGAAGCAAGGGATCTCCCCGTACACTATCAAAAGCTACAAGGTGCAGTTGCCGATCAGGATGAATTACAAACGGCCGTTAGTGAGCTTGAGCAGTTGATTGGCTTAGATAGTGTTAAGCAACAAGTACAAAAACATTTGGCGCTAGCCAGTGCTGTCAAAGCCAGGCCCGAACTGATGCAGGGGGTCCGTCTACATCTCACCTTTGAAGGTAATCCTGGTACGGGTAAAACGACCGTTGCTCGTTTAGTAGCTAGGATATATAAAGCAGCAGGTTTACTCCGCAAAGGGCACTTGGTAGAAACGGATCGGGAGGGGCTAGTAGCTGGCTACGTTGGGCAAAGTGCAACCAAGACCAAAAACCGCGTTGAGGAAGCACTAGACGGGGTACTATTCATTGATGAAGCCTATGCTTTGGGGCAGGCTGGCTCCGGCGAGCAATCTGGTGATTTTGGCAGGGAAGCCATGGATTCCTTGTTGAAGGGAATGGAAGATTACAAAGATCGGCTGTGCATTATTTTTGCCGGCTACCCGGATGAGATGACCAGTTTCCTGAAGGTGAATGCGGGATTAGAGCGTAGAATCGGAGCACGTATCCATTTTGAAAATTATTCTGCCGAAGAGTTATTCGATATTTATCAGTTAAAGAAACGCCTGCAGAAAATTACGGCCGTGGAGCCCGGTTTTGACGAAGCGATCAGGCAGGCTATCAATCAAATTTATGATCCAACGGGTAAGCAGTTTGGCAATGCTGGAGAAGTAGAAAAGCTACTGACTAGGGTAAAAGAGGGATGGTCTCTGAGGTGTGGAGAAAAAGGCTTAGATCTGCATGCGGAACCCTTCCGCATAGAAGATATACCGGCAGAATACACGGAGCTCGAGGACGAGGTGCAACTAGAAAAGCATTTGGGCAAGCTCAATCAGTTGATTGGGTTATCAGCGGTAAAGGAAAAGGTGGAAAAGCAGATTGCCCTAAACCGGGTTAAAGCCCTGCAGCCAAAACTGGGGAGTAACACTAGATTACACTTAACCTTTGAGGGTAATCCCGGCACTGGAAAAACGACTGTAGCCCGCCTGGTAGCAGATATTTATCGCACCGCAGGTTTTTTGCGCAAAGGGCATCTGGTAGAAACGGATCGAGAGGGTTTAGTAGCTGGATTTGTCGGCCAATCTGCCATAAAAACCAAGGAGTTAGTAGAGAAAGCTTTGGATGGTGTCCTCTTTATCGATGAAGCCTACGCCTTGGGGCAAAGTGGACAAATGTTGGGTAATTCCTTTGGGGAAGAAGCGATCAACACCCTACTGAAGTTGATGGAAGACTACAAAGATCGGCTTTGTGTGATCTTTGCCGGCTATCCATTACAGATGGAGCGTTTTCTAAACACCAACCCAGGACTCAAACGGCGCATTGGCGAGCGCATCATGTTTGATGATTATACACCAGGAGAACTACTTAAAATATACCAGCTTAAGATTAAGCAGCAAGGCTTACTTACCAGTTCGGATTTTGATCATGCCATCGGGATCATTTTAGGGCATATACACACTAAGAAAGATAGGAATTTTGGCAATGCTGGAGAAGTAGAGAAACTCCTGAGTAGTAGTATTGAGCTGTGGTCGCTTCGCTGTTTGAAAAGCAGCCTTAATATTAATGAGACACCACTTGGTTTGTTGGATATTCCCCCGCAGTTTAAGCGCATAGTCGAAAAAAAATTACAGACAAGTACGGATTCGGAGTCTTCCGAGGAAAAAGAAGGTACTGCGCCACAAGAGGGTGGTGATGCGCCACCGGAAGGAGGAACGGAGGCCAAACCCAAGCCGAAAAAGAAGAAAAAGGATGGCGGCTTCTCCTTGAAGGAAGAAGACAAAGGGAAGCGAGAGCAGATACAGCAGCACTTTGGTTCTGGTGATAATGTCACCGGTGATAAGATTATCTACTATGGTGACCCTCATAAGGATATTCCAAAAGAGCTGACAAAAATACCGGTACAGCAGGAGTTAGGCTTCTACGGCCGTGACGAATTGATTAACGACTTGCTGGTTAAGCTGATCGACAATCAACACGTTTTACTCCACGGCATGGCCGGTTTGGGAAAGACCGCCACTTTAACTCAGTTTTTGCGTAAATACCAGAGTGAGTATAACTATATCGCTTGGTTGGATTGCCGGGAAAGTATCAGCCAGACCCTTTTAGGTAACGCCAATTTGCTGGCAGCCTTAAAGCTGGAGGTTACCGCTACGGAAAAAGAAGCCATTCGTTTACGGCGCTTATTGGGTCGTTTGGAAGAGCTTTCGGGAAAGGTAATTCTGGTATTGGATAATCTGAATGAAACGCTGGCTAAAGAACTACTTCAAATTCCGTTTTCGTCGAATGTTAGGGTTATCTCCGCCTCTCGTATTAACATCAAAGGGTTTAAAGATATAGAGCTAGGGCTCTTACCTCCAGAGGCTGCGCTCAAACTTTTAGAGGCTAGCTTGTCAGAGGAGGATCAGAAGGCTGCGGAGAGCAAAGAGCAATTGGAACTGCTTGTACAACTGGGAGGACGCCATACGCTGGTACTGGAACGTTTCGCAAATATTCTTGCGAGTCATCCGGACTTTACGCTTCCCGTTTTAGTAGAAAAAGTCCGCGCTACGGGTCTGAGTATTTCTTATGATTATCAAGAGGGGCGTGAGGTACAGTTGATTGAGCTGCTAACTCAGTTGATTGATTTAGAAATAATCTCAGAAGAGGAAAAAACCTATCTGCGCTATTTTTCTGTACTGCCAGATATTTTTCTCGATCAAAAAGTGCTACAGTACCTCTTCCAGGCTGAGGCCCTGCAAGTCAGCAGTACTTTAAAAGGGTTAGCGAAGAAGGGGTATCTGATACAGAACAGTAGCGGAACGTTTCGGTGCCATAATGTATTCCAGGAGATTATCCGGGATAATCTCAAGCCAACCCTAGAAAACTGTAAGGTGCTAGTGACGAGCCTCGGGGAGCGCTTAGTGGAAGACAATGATTTGGATGACTACAAAGTGGCTATTGATCTCAGTACGGCCTACGGGCCACTCATTGAGTCCTTGCTCCATTATCTGGATACGTCAGATCTAGCCTTTAGCTATCTCTATCAGTTGTTGGCGGTATTTGCCAGATTAGAAGGTCGATTTACCGAGGCTTTAGCCTACAGCGATAGTGTTATGGCCAATTTGACCGAACACCAACAAACCGATACCATTCGCTACGTTCGGTCTTTAGAATGGCAATCTGAGTCCCTTTTACTTTCCGGAGAATACAGGAAAGCTAATGAAGTACTAGGGCGGGCCTTAAGTATACAGGAATCTAATCACGAAGGGAATGTCACGCGTAAGAGAGAGATTCTTGAGTCCTTAGGTGTAATCAATCAGCGGATAGGTAATATTTCTTCTTCCCTGAGTTATTTTCAGCGGGCAATTAAAGAATATGAGCAGTCTGTTGATATTGTGGATGAAGATCGCATGTATCGCTTGTATAACAATTATGCGAGGGTCTTACTTGATTTTGGAGAATTCTCAGAAGCCCTTAATTTCCTAGAAGATGCATGTAGGTACCATGAGGAGAAGGACGACTTGGTCAATCCTGCCGATGCCATCAATGCTTATTGTAATAGAGCATTGGTACACACCAATTTTAGGGAGTTTACCAAAGCTAATTTTTATCTCGAGCAGGCAGATGCTTTAGCCAGGCAGCGCTTTCAATCTGACAGTTTCGCTTTTGCTTTTATCTACTATAACCGATCGTTAAAAACTGTTTTACAGATTATTGCCGAGGCGCAACAACAAATCAAACCGGATAAAAGTGTCCTTGATAAAGCCACTTCGGATTTAAAAGAAGGGCTAAAAATATTGGCGTCCTCTAGAGGTAATATGCACCCTGATTACGCTCTTTATTTTTTAAATCTAGCGAGATTGTCCATAATAAAAGAGGACAATGACCAAGCTAGGTATTGGGGGGATAAAATGCTTGAGGCTGCAAAACTCAACCCAAAAGAGAGTATTCTACTTTCTACGTTTTCCATGTTGGCGGTAATGGAATTGGAAGATGTTTTGTCTAAAGAGGAGACTAGAACCTATCTCAATCTAGCTCTTAACGCAATTCCAAATCCAGAAGAATATGTGGGTAACGTAGCGGTAGTGAATCACCTTCTCGGAGCATTTCTAGAGGATTTTGATCCTAAACAAAGTATTAAGCATTACGAAGCAGCCCTTGATGCATATGATGAGATATTTGGAGAAGATAACCCTACTTATGTTGCCTGTCTTCAGGAGGTGGCTAAGTTATACATGCAGATAGGCAACCTAGCAAAAGCCGTAGAAAATCAAGAAAAGGCAATAGAAATCTGCTTAGATAACCTAGAGGAATATGATCCAGACATGTCGATACCATATGCAAATATGTCATTGATTTATGCGGAAAATGGACAGTATGAAAGAGCCGTTTATTTCAAGAAGCGTCATATGGATGTTGGGGGGAATAAAGAGATTATCTCTGCTCTAGAAAATACGGGATTTTTGGCATTGCTAGAGCTATCATCTGGTAGGTTTCGATATTGTATTATGCCACCTGAGGTATCCGCTACTGACAATGTTTCAGACGTCGTTTTATCAACAGTATTCTCATTAGATGAGTTTGATAATCTCCCAGGTGCTTTGAAGCATGAACATGACTACACAAAAGATTATGGTCCTTGCTATAAAATGATGAAGCAGTAATGTCTTTAATGTTCAGTAGGCTTGTTCAGCTATGATTATCAAATAATTAAGTGTTTTTATGCAAAAAATGGACTATCGTACGATCTCTACAGAACCAAAAGCCTTTCTTGAGGCTTTTAGATATATGGTTGCCAATCTTGAGCCTTGGGATTGGAATAAAGAAATTTTTGATACAGTCCACAACGGATTAGAGTTTTTCCAAGGTGATTATCAAGAAATTTCAGAATAAGAACTGAGCCTATCATTTGTTTTGTCTCTTGCTTACTCGATAGTCTTACATATTAGCAATAGGTCTAGCATAGCCTAAACTCCAAATCCACGTGTCATAAAACTTTAAATCTCAAAACTTTATTCTTAGATCCTTATCTCTAGGTCACGTTAAAATAGATGAAATGAAGCCAAACCATGTCTTAATAATAGGAAGTATAATCACAATCATTCTTATTCTGTTATGGTATTTTGAGGTAATAGGAGAGCCTATTGCCGCTTTAGGTGGAGCCGGATTAACTTTAGCAGGATATATATACTCGAATAAGGCTAGTACAAAAAATAAAAGGGAAATAACTTCCAAAATCAATCAGACACATTCGGGTTCGGGGGATAATATTGGTGGTGACAAAACAGTAAATAATTAAAAGTCGTAACTATTTTAGCACTACCCGGTTTACGAATAAGAAATCCCTGCTACCCAAATATTGGGGAGTGCATCAAAAGTAAGATTGTTTCCTTAAATTGAATTGCCAAAAGCAATATTTAACATTTGCATCATGGGCCTTTACTTTCTTGGAAAAGGATGAAGACTTTCGCACCAGCCGGCTGACTAGATTCCGCTGAAAGACACCTCAATTGCGTATTTCGATCCAATTGCCCCGATTCCAATTTGGTCTGATCCCCTGTTCTGGAGTCACTAAATCCCCATCTGTGAGACCCGGGCGATGTTGGTTCTAATCTAGGGTATACCCTGAAATTAAAGCCACATCAAGATTGTAGAGGGGTGGAAGTATTAAAAAGGGCATGAAAAACCCGGAAAAAGCCAAAAAAGTCGTAATTTTTTCGGGTAGGACTTTGTTTTGCAGTTGCAATTTTTCCGTTCCAATTTGGGGCACATCCACCACAGCCTGATTTTTCAGCGCACCCGCCCTGGGTAGTTGCACAGCACGCTGCCAACAGCTGAGCTGATATCATTGCTGCCGGAGCCCCAAAATAGCACAGGCGCCAAGCCTTGGTTTGACAATTACGGCAAAGTCGCCTTGCAATTCCTCAAGGCCTATTAAAGCTGCAGCGACGCTAAGCTGCTGGAGCATATCAATACAGACTGGTCGATGCAGCTGTTTTGTGGCATCCACCTTGGCAATAGCGAATGGATCAAGGACAAAGACATCATTTGGAAAGCCCGCAGCGGCTCTAACATGGAAAAACAGCCAAAAGCTAAAATTCAACCCTCAAAAATATGCGGACGCGCAAAAAATCTCCAGCTAGCCTTGACAATAAGGCCACAGCAGCCAAAATTTGCTATAATCAGGGCTTTTGAAAGTGATTTTCAGGTCAGACCCTATACTATAGCCCCTAACCCCTCTGCTACCAGACGCTTGACGAGTACTAGTTTACCTTGATCATCTAGTTCCCCTGGAATGGCTCCAATTTTTATGCTCTCTGCGGAATTGGCAAGAAAGGAGCAGGGTAATTCGCAGAATTCAGGAAATACAATTTTCTTACCATTACCAGTGAGAACAACTTCCTTGCCTTGCTTTGAAGCATGTACCCCCTCCATTGTTGGGATAAAAAGATTTTCGCTTGAAATATTTCCAAGTCGAATGAGTTTTTCAAGGTGACCTATATTGTGAGAAGGTGTAGTTTGCTTTAACTGATGGCTAAAGCGCTTAAGAGGCATCCTTTGGAGCAGATCATCTCTTAAGAGATGAAGTAGGCGATCTACTTGTTGCTCATAATCCCCTTTAGATAATTCAGAAGAAACATACTTTCGGAATTCCTTCTCCTTGGAAGTATTATGTAGTGTAGATTCAATCAACACTTGCCCCCAGGTATAACCTAAAATTCCAAGCGTAATATGGAGTGAGCTATGTTCCGTTGTAAATGCATCATGGACTATTCCTCGTGGTATGTAAACCAAATCTCCTGGCTCAAGTATAAATTCCATCTCTACTTTGCCAGGAACAAAACCCTCTTTTTGAAATGGCATTGTTTTGTCAGGAAGCTCGACATTTGATTCGTAGATTTTCCAGGATTTATACCCATCAATCTGTAACACAATTACATCATGGGTATCATAATGAGGAGAAAAACCTTGTGAATTAGGCGGAGTTAGATACAAATTGGTCTGAGTGGGATGTCCGATTTTCTCATGCAAGTTATTGCAAAACTTACGCAACGAATGTACATGTCTGTGCATGCCAGCCATGGCAAGGGTGCCTCCTTTTGTGAAGTAACTGCAAAATTCAATTGGATTAATATTGGTACTTCCGTTCTGAGTGTAAGTTCCCGGGTCTGGGAATTCGCCTGTTTTGGAATCAACTACACGAAATGAAGGATGCGTTACTTGCTGAGAAAATAATACTTCATCTACTTGAGGGATTGTAAGAAGATTTTGAAAAAAATCAGGTGCATTTCGCTTTATCAAAAGGACCTTTTCTTCAAAGTATTGATTCGAAAAATCCCTCCATGAAAAAGGATGGAACAGTTCTTCTACACTAAATGAATCCATAGCAGTAGTATATAAGTGTCAGCAAGGAACCGTGATATATAAATCGACGATTGCTAACCTCTTAAAGTTGGAAAATTGAAAAGACGATAAAGCAATAGAAATCTGTTAAAATGGAGGCTCCGTTAACAGACTTGGGTGGACAGGCGCACTAAATTCTAAATCTAATTTGGAAAACCTTTGCCTGTCAATGGAAGGTCAATCAGAGTCAACACAGCTCCTTCCGCTTCCAACAGGGTCGCCTGACCCTGTATCTGTATCTCCACCAAAATCATAAGGATCTTCATTAGGTCCAAGATCATACACATATGGGTCCGCCCCTACGTCGGAGTCAGTACAGTTAACAGGATCAGAGAAACAGCCGGTCAGTGTAGTACTGCCAAGTGCTAATGCAAGCACTACTGTTCCTGCTTTTGAAAGTTGCTTGAGGCGATTTGCAGAATTATTCGCTCCATCATGCTCTTTTACAGTAGAAATATCTGCATCTACTAATGTGAATTTTTTCATTGCTATACGGATTTATGTTTTTTATTCTTCTTTATGTTCAACTTCGCTTTTACGAAGTTGATACCTTTCGTTGGCTGCTTTAAATGTTTTTCGTTGTTCCGGCATCAAAATATCATTGATCCGATTGAACTGCTCGTTCCTCAATAGGCTACGCTCCTCTGCTAAATCCTTTTCGGTTGTACTGTATTCGGGAATTATTAAGCTCCTTTTAGCTACATCAAGGTTGACAGTATAGACAGCTTCTTTCTGCTCAGGTGATAACTCAAGAATTCGTTGCATTTTTTCGGTCTGTCGTGTGGCAATCTCCTCAGGAGTCAATACTTCTTTTTCTTGACCTATGGCTCCGAGATGAGCAAGAAGAAGTATTAAAATAGGTAGTAATGTTTTCATGATACTTTCAGCGATTCTCGGTTTAGAATATTATTCTAGC
>ENA-UENT01000490-UENT01000490.1-marine-metagenome-genome-assembly--contig:-NODE-490-length-23499-cov-3.471235_pt1 | contig 23499 bp, 13 predicted proteins | sample MGYA00237879_ERZ529330 | MGnify/ENA primary metagenome ERZ529330 (study PRJEB26372, sample SAMN05368345) | marine metagenome | biome: cultured habitat; feature: ocean water; material: water; isolation... | reverse complement strand
CTGCCTTGTTTGATGAAAAAATATTTTGCCTAATTACACCCTTTATTATCTCCTCGTCCCAAGCAATGCCTTGTAAATATTTATGGCTGCTGGCTCGTGGCCTTCTTCACCTGGTGAATAGTAAAGGTGGTCATTCCTATTTTTTGACCACTCTAATAGCTAGATGTGAAAATGCAAAATAGAAGAGGGATAAAGCCAGGTGAACAAGGGGGCACAACCAAATTTATTCACCAAAAATAAATGCTAGCCCGTCTTTATAAGCCTGAGGATAAACAGTCTCATGTGTGAGTGAAGGATATTCCTCTGATTCGAATGTTAACCATGCGTAGTTATTGTTTTGAATACGATTAATCACAGCGCGATTTTGGTCTACTTGATGTCCACCAGCAAAGGAATAATGTAATTTCATATCCTCTTTGCCACTTGCAGGAAAGTTATTGCTGATCAAGGTTTGATTGGCTAGCGAGATAGCGGATCCGGGGATATCTACTGACACAAAATTGGTGAAGCCATGAGATGCCCCACTTTCTTGAAAGAGGCCGAGTAGGATCATACCCCCGGCATTACCCCTCCCAATTAGAGTTTTGGAGGATCCCACCTCAAAGTTCAGGTCCACGTATTTGGCCAGGTCATTAAAAAGCACATAATAATAATTCGTAGAGTCATATCTCGTGTAATCTTTTTCGATGATGCTTTCTAGCGATACCACGATAGCATCGAATTTAGGTATCGTATATACCGCAGCAGTCACTTTCTCGAATTCATCCAGCCCCGTTTCGAACAGTGGCGGTTCTGTAGTATCCATTAAAAATATCACGGGAAGATTCTGGTTTGTTTTGTAGGAGATCGGTAGCCGAATCTTTGCCTGATGATCCGTATTATGAGAACTGAATGTAAAAAGTTCAATTTTGGGCTGGTTGTCTTCTGGGTTCGTAGGATTCTCTTTGGAGCAGGCACCAATGATCAGAGAAACGGCGAACAGTAGCCATAAGTTAAATAAGCTTTTCATAATAAATGGTTTATTGTCACACTTCATTAATTCATTTCAAAATTACCTTGACCTCTGATTTGAGACTATAACCAGAAATGCATTATGTATAACTCAGGAAGCATTTAGGGGGACTAGACCCTAGTTGAGGGGCTGAGAACCGAAGAAGTATGATCATGAATCTGACTACTTGGCGTCCTTGCTGGGTGTATCTCTTTCTTCACTAGGATTATGGCCAAACAAGTTCTTGTAAGCCTGAGAGAAGTAGGCGGGAGAATTAAAGCCGACTTGATAAAGAATTTCGGTGACAGATAAATCGGAATGTTGCAACAGCTTCTGAGCTTCTAACAATCTAAGGTGTCTGATGTACAGAGAAGTTGACATGCCGGTGGACGCTTTAATCTTTCTATTGAGTTGAGAGCGACTTAAATGAATTATTTCGGCAAGTTCATTCACAGAAAAGCTATCATCGGATAAATGCTTAACTATTGCAGTTTCTACTTGACCAAGAAAATTGTTACCAGGTTTTACTTCGATATGGCCCAGGCCATATCGTTCTTTTAGCTCTTCTAAATACTTTTGTTGTAAAGTCTTCCGAACCAGTAAGAGCTTGTCAAGGCGAATGAGCAGCTCCTCCTTTTCAAAGGGTTTTGTTAGGTAAGCATCGGCTCCACTGGTTAGGCCTTTCAATTTGTTATCCAGGTCGACTTTCGCGGTTAACAAAATGATGGGTATATGATTGGTTCGCTTATCTTCTTTTAGTGCTTTACAGAGTTCAAAACCGTCTTTCCCCGGCATCATGACATCACTAATGATAATGTCAGGAATCGTTTGAATCGCCTTTTCTATACCCTGGTCTCCATTTCCACTGCTTACTACAGTATAGTGATCCTTCAAGCAATAGTGGAGATATTCGATAATGTCTGGATTATCCTCTATAATCAGTAAGACGGGAAGGCTACCATTGCTAATTTCAGAAGCTACCTTTTCATCAAGAGGCGCTTGGGTGTCAGCTGAGGGTAAGGGGAATGGGGCATTTTGCACTACCGGAAGATGGATCACGAATTGGCTCCCTTCTCCTAAGGTGCTTTCTACCTTAATTGCTCCTTTCATTAGGGTGACTAATTCCTTGACGATCGCCAAACCAATCCCGGTACCCTGGCCATTATTTATATTGGAGGCTTGATGGAAACGATCAAAGATAAGCGGTAAGTCCTGCGTGGAAATTCCGATGCCATTGTCCTTGATTGTCATTTCTAAGTAGAGATTTCCCTCTAATTTGACCTGTTCAGCCTTTACCAGAATTATGCCGTTTTCGTTTGTGAATTTGATGGCATTAGAAAGGAGATTGCTAAGAATAGTTTCTAGCTTTTCGGCATCGAACTCCATTAGTAGCTCCTTGTCTTTGGTGTAGTATTGGAGACTAATTTGCTTAACAGATGCCAGGGAATCAAAAGAAGCTATCAGGTACTTAATGAAAAGAATAATATCGGCCTGTTGCAGGTTTACTTCCTCTTTTTTGGCGGTTAGGCTAGATAACTTTAGCAGCTGATTTACCAGGCTTAGCAATTTCTGACTATTCTTTTTAATCATTCCAGATTGATAAAGAACTTCGGTGTCTGAAGATTGTTCCAGTGCATTGGCCATGCCATTGATTACAGTAAGGGGTGTACGGAATTCATGTGTAATGTTGGTGTAGATATTAGTCTTCAAATCATCTATTTCCTTCAAGCGCTGTCCCTCAGCAATGGCCATTTTTCTGGTCAATAAAGTGCGGTACAATAGGTAGAACGTCACTGCAATTGTCAGTACATAAATAGCGTAGGCAAACCAGGTATGATACCAGGGAGGGCTGATGGTGAAGGTGTAGGAAATCGGTTCAGACCATGCGCCCGTATAATCGATGGCTTTAACGCCTAAGGTAAAGCTACCGTACGGAAGATTTCGATAGTCTATTCTGGCATTTGTTTGAGGAACACTCCAATCTTTATCCACTCCTTTTAAATAAAAACTATATCGAATCCTTCCGGGGGCGTGCCAGTCAATTGCGGAGGCATGAAAGCTTAAATGATTCAAGCGGTACGGTACAGTGAGGTCTTCAGGAAGATTATAGAAAGGCGTAACACGACTCAAACTCAGGCGATCATCGAATTCAAAAGGAGCCTTTTGCTCGTCCCCTGTCTGGGGCAGACTTCGGTAATCAATGGATTTATCATTGATTTTTATATCCGCAATCTTTAGTTCAAGGGAAGCCTTTTCAGCCCTGCCAAACTGCTCTAGATCAAGGACTACTGTCCCGCCTAAATTACCTACCCATAATTTGTTTTGCTCATCAACTAAAATATTACCAGTTGAAAGGTTTTGCTGCCCTAGTACATCTGACTTATCCAAGTTGGTAAACTGCTTTTCTTCGGGATCAAAGATGCTAATCCCCTTTTGTGTAGAGATCCAAATCTTTTCATCATGCAACATCATGGAAAAGATTTTGTGGTGAATCAAACCATCTTCAACCGAGAAATTTTCAAAAGAATCACCATCATATTTACTGAGACCATCCTCCGTACCAAACCATAGGTTCCCCTGTTGATCTTCAAGTATGGATTGTACAGAATTATGAATAAGGCCTTCATCCGTGCTTAATAGGGTGAAGAAGTTTCCGTCATAGTGACATACTCCACGACCTTGAGTGCCGAACCAGAAGTGCCCTTTACTATCCTCAAAAATGGCATATACATCATCACTGACAAATCCATACTGTTCAGCGAATTGCGTGAAACCATTCCCATCAAAGCGAATGACTCCGCCTGCATAAGTACCTAGCCAGATATGCCCGGTTTTGTCTTGCAGTAGGGCCCGAACATCACCTAAGCTCAAGCCATTCTCCTGGGTATAGTCCTTTATCCCTGTCTGGCTAAGCACACACACACCTCCGGAGACACCCACCCATACATTCTGATCTTTATCTATTAAGATGCTACCAATACTTCGTTTAATCCGGCTCTCCTTATTGGTCACATGAGTTAAATGATCCCCATCATATTTGAATAGGCCATTAGAAGTCCCCAACCACTTATTCTCCTTCTGATCTTGAGTCATACAAAGTACCTCACCAAAATTGACAAGCCCATCGTGGCCTATTTGCTGAAATCCATCTGGATTTAGGCGATTTACGCCATTGTCCATGGTACAGGCCCAAATGATCTCCTCCTTATCCTGGAAGACAAATTTGACGTCATTGCTACTGAGTCCAACTTTCTCCGTATAATTAGTGATGGTATTCCCCTCGAATTTCGCTATTCCTCCGTCCAAAATACCTAACCAAAGCGCTCCATCCTGTTCCTCTAGAATTGATGTCACAAGACTGCCTGTTAATCCTTGTTCCGTGGTATATCGCTCCAACCTCTCCCCATCAAATTTGACAAGTCCATTTCCCCATGTACCAAACCACATGTTTCCAGATTGATCTTCCAAAATTGAGTGAACATCATTGCCTCCTTTTCCTTGCCCAAGATCAAAGTGTACAAATTGTTGTCCATCAAATTTATGAATGCCCGATCCCTCACCAGTCCCGACCCATAATTGATGTTTGCTATCTTCATAAATCGATAAGACTTCATTGTATGCCAAGCCTTCACGGGTGGTATAATGAGTAAACTGCTCACCATCATAACGACAAAGTCCCCCTCTAGTCCCAAACCACATATTTCCTTTATGATCCTCAATAATACTTAGGACGAAATTATTGGCAAGTCCATCCTGGCTGGTAAAGCTGGTGAAGTACTCACCATCAAAGCACGTGACTCCCCCTGAGCCAGTTCCAAACCAAATATTCCCTTTACTGTCCTCATAAATGGCAAAGACATAATTGCCGCTGAGGCCTTCGCTTTCGGAGAATTGATCAAATCGATCGCCATTAAAGCGAATAGCTCCACTCCCAAGGGAACCAAACCATAGATCTCCACGTCTATCCTGAATCATGGTCCAAAAGGAGGAGGTAGTCATATTTTGATCAATACCCCAGTGCCTGATGTCTACTTGTGACCCCTTGACGGTTCCTGGTTGCAAGGCGTCCGTTGATACAGGATATTTAACCTTTGTCGTCTTTCCTTTGGAGGGGATTCTTTTCAAATCGGAATCTCTAATAAATGGCATAGTATCCCCTCGGGTAATACTTATTGTAGGCGGTTTGAGCACTTCTCTTGCAGGCCTGATTTGGACCGCTTCTTTGGTCTCTTCAATGGCCAATAACTTCGGAGCCTTGCTTGAGTCCATGGGAATGTATTTTCCCTCAATACGGATGGGTATGCCAGTGGGTATGCTATCGCCATTGCTATTGACGAGGTAAGTAGGAGAATCCTGTTTACTGGATTTAGCTGCTCGTTCTACCTCTCTTCCTTTGCTTTCTTGCTGGCATGAAAAGACCATTAGTACAAAGAACACAGCGATGCTATGTAAAGGACGTGATGTCATAATGGTCCAGCTTATCGTAAATCCAGTTATTCTGCTTCTAAAATACAAATCAAAAGTTACTGCATCATCGTACCCAAGTAGATGAATTTATTGAGTGCATGTCATCTGTTAGTTGTAGCCATACGAATCTTCCTTATTGGCAGTAATATCAAGCTGTTACAAAGCCTTCTAGCTCACCACCAATGCAGAATGTGTGACTATTAGACAAGAAAATTACACACTATTTATGCAATTCCTTCTAACAGTGCATCCTATCCTAAAAAACCAAATATCATGAAAAAACTATTCTTGTTTTTCTCACTTGCCGCTCTACTCTCCGCCTTTGAAATGTATACCCACCCCGAACCTTTCTATGAAATAAAGGGAGAAGTGCTTGAAGACGGAACCGGAACACCTTTGATTGGTGTGACGGTCATGGAAAAGGGAACGAAAAATGGAGTCATGACCGATGTTGATGGGAAGTTCCTTTTAAAATCCACTAATCCATGTGTAAGCCTAGTATTATCCTATACGGGCTACCAGCAACAAGAGCATTCCAAGGTTTGTCATACTGAAGAGCACAAATTCAATTTAATACCCGATGCTCCCGCCCTTGATGAAGTCGTGGTCATCGGATATGAAAGTAAGCCAAAACCCAAGAAAGACCGTAGAAAATACAAGAGAAGTCAACTAGCAGCTGGCCAGAGTATGGCGCTAATGCAAAGAAGTATGCCCGCCCCCGCCCGTCCCTATTCCCCCCAACCCTTACAGACAGAAGACTATAGTACGATCACCGAAAACAGATTTTTGAGTCCACTAAACGAGCCTCTATCTACCTTTTCCATCGACGTCGATGCGGCCTCCTACAGTAATGTAAGGCGCTTCATCCAGAACGGAAATCTGCCTCCGAAGGATGCTGTCCGGATCGAAGAAATGGTGAACTACTTTGAATATGATTATCCCGCTGCGACGGGAGAACATCCTTTTTCCGTGATTAGCGAGATGGGGCCAAGCCCATGGGCACCAGAACACCGGCTTCTGCATATAGGGATGAAAGCTGAGCAAATCCCTTCCGGAAATCTTCCGCCATCTAATTTTGTATTTCTACTTGATGTATCTGGAAGTATGAACGCTAGCAATAAATTGCCGCTTTTGAAATCTGCCTTTAAGTTGTTGGTAGATCAGTTGCGACCCAACGATAAGGTATCTATCGTAGTTTATGCCGGGGCAGCAGGTCTAGTACTTCCCAGCACAAAAGGTAGTAACAAACCCAAGATCAAGGAGGCTTTTGATCAATTGCAAGCCGGCGGGTCGACCGCTGGAGGGGCTGGGATTAAATTGGCGTACAAGATTGCTCGCGAGAATTTTGTACAACAGGGAAACAATCGTGTGATCCTTGCGACTGACGGTGACTTTAATATTGGAGCGAGTTCCGATGCAGAGATGGTGCGCTTCATTGAAAAAGAGCGCGAGAGTGGTGTATTTCTAACGGTGCTTGGTTTTGGTATGGGCAATTACAAGGACAACAAGATGCAACAACTGGCCAACAAAGGCAATGGTAATCACGCCTATATCGACAACCTGCAGGAAGCTAAGAAAGTATTGGTGAATGAATTTGGTGCTACCATGTACGCTGTAGCAAAAGACGTGAAGCTGCAAGTAGAGTTCAACCCCAACAAGGTGCAGGCTTACCGCCTGATTGGATACGAAAACCGCATGCTCAATAAGGAAGATTTTAATGATGATACTAAAGATGCAGGTGAACTCGGGGCAGGACATACTGTCACTGCTATCTACGAGATTATTCCGACGGGGGTAAAAACAGATTTGCTGGCGAAAGTAGATGACTTGAAATATCAATCTGTGCAAAACACGACTTCCAGCGGATCAGGAGAATGGTGTCATGTCAAATTGCGCTACAAGCAGCCAGATGGAGCGAAGAGTAAGCTGTTGGAACAAAGCATCGCGCCAGAAGCAAAATCAGCTAAGACCTCGGATAACTTCCGTTGGTCAGCAGCGGTGGCGGGCTTCGGCTTGTCCTTGAGAGACTCGCCCTTCAAAGGGAATGTGAGCTATGCTTTGATCCGAGAATTAGCCAAGTCTGCTAAGGGGAAAGATCCTAATGGTTATCGAAAGGAATTTATCGATTTGGTGGATCAGGTGGAACAACTGAAAAGCAAAATCACTGCGGACAAATGATCGTCAGCAGTAAGCACATGAGCAGTTGACCTTTTCAATAAATTAATTCAACGCCAGCTAGATGATATCACCTAGCTGGCGTTTTTATTGTGTTTAACAGCTTTTAATTTCAATAAAATTAGCTTACGGCACGATTGTTGATGGAAGTCTGGATAGCCTTTGGGTAGGCTTTATTGACTCAAGCGCTCTATACACAATAACTTTTAAGACACAGAACAAGACTAGATCTTCCTGCGTTTCATATAAAAGCGCTTAGGAAAGTAACATAAACATGATACTCCTTTCCTATTGGCAGATCTGCCCTGAACATAGTTTCCCTGTACTTTTTTGCTAGCCATAAATAAACAAAAAACATCAGATGTTTCACGCCAGCTTGTCGCATGAGCTGGAGGAGCACCCTGAATTGATGTTTTGATCAGAAAAAATAAGCTCTTTAAATAGCTACCAGGCTCTTTTATGGAAAGGGGGGCTTTGGGTAGCGCCTACTTTACTTGGAAAGTTGAATCACAGTTACTTGTATTATTTCTGCAGCATTACTTTACACAATCCAATCAAAACATGTATACAGGAAATGAAAAAACCGTAATCACTAGAGAAACGGCCGTTTCGAACATTAGTGAAACGATGACAGGGAGACATGTTGACTTTGATTCCACTTATCTTAGTCGACAAGCCTTGGGAGATCTTTTACAGGTAGAAAACGCCGTAGGCATTCGGTTCTACATGGGGAAGGTAGAGGAAGAAGGCAAAACTTACAAAACCCTAATTGCCGTGGCAGTGGATGCCGACGGCAACGATCTTACCGACAATGGAGAGGTCCTTTTGGGAGATAAGCCTTGCCCAATTCACTGTGGTGGAGATGGTATGTGGCCCTAACTAGTAAGAAGACCAATATTAAATATTGTGGGAAAGTTCTGGTATTTTTACTTTCCCACTTTATTTGTACTTGTGTCGAGAATAATAGTCTCATTACATGATAAGATTACTGACACCTTTAACCCAAATATTACTCTTAGCTCTTGTGATCCAAATGGTATCCTATCCTTTGGTCGCACAGGAATCTGGAATCTCCATACCTTTTCATTTTCTTGCCCAGGATCAAGGTCTTCAGGATTTAAATAACGCCTTCGTATCAAAGGATTCTAGAGGCTTTATCTGGATTAGTAGCTTCGAAAATGGACTATTTCGCTACGATGGCAAATCCTTCGAAAACTATAAAACAAACCCCACCGATCCTAACTCCATAGGTACCAATCATATTACCAGTCCCTGCTTTGAGGATGAAGAGGGTAATCTATGGTTTTCGAGCTATGATGCCATCAACTGTTACGTGCGGAAGTCGGGGAATTTCAAAACCTATCGGATTAGCGATTCCACGGGCACAGCATTAAAAAACTTCTATTCCGCATTTCATTTAGATCAACAAAAAAATCTATGGGTCCGCCTGGGAGATAGAGGAGGCGCTCTATTTCTTTTCAATATTGAAACGGGAGAAGCATCTTACCAACATCAAATGTACGGGCAAAGATTCTCAGTAGTACAGGATCAGGCCGGGAGAGTTACAGACGTATTATCTACTATGGTGTCGCCTCGCCGAGGGGCCATACTGTATAAATATGATAATTTGGGAGCGCTCGATTCTGAAGTGGCATTGCTAAGTCCAGAATCCATCCAGCGCAAAGTCACTACTTATCAGTCCTATATATCAGCATCAGGTGGGGCATGGATTGGAACTTCCGCAGGTTTGGCGGAAGTTGCTGATGTGAATGATCCAGCGTCAGAAACAACCTTTATCCCCACCTTCAATAAGGACACGGTTGGCTGGGCTTGGTCTATCGTCCCTTTTGACGACTCCCATTTACTGGTTTCCACGACTAGACAAGGGCTACTCCTTTTCGATTTACAGGACAAAAAGTTCATTCAACGCGTGGCTGGAGATGAAACAGCCCCCTTTAGTATTAATCCTAAGCATCCTCTGTACGAATTGTATTTGGATTCAGATTCTATATTGTGGGTGACGAGTTATACCAATGGATTGTATTACGGCAGTCCCCAAAAGAAAAAATTTGAACAGCTTAGAGGACAAGAATCCCTGTCAACTATACCTGAGCTTCGCTATTTAGCAGAAGATGCGAACGGCGATGTCTGGGGGATGGAGCCCAAGGGTACGGTATGGCGCTTTGAAGCAGAGACAGAGGTGGCCACGGAAGTGACCTTCCCGAAGGCAGAGTTTAACAGTTTTAAAGCTCCAGCCGCCTTATTTAAAGGGCAGAATGGGCGGATTTGGTTCGCTGATGGTGGTAAGCTATATCTTTGGGAAGACGAAAAATTGTTACCCATTGATACCTTGGGGAAGACCGTAGACAATCTTTTCGAGTTGAAGAGTGGAAAGGTTCTACTCACCTCATCCGAACGCACTTTCTTACTAGATCCTTTGGGAAATGGAGAATATCGCAGGTCTAGCTTTCAAGACCCAGATAATGGTGAAGACACCTGGTTTACTGCGGCCGTGCAAGATGCAGAAGGAAGAATCTATTTGTCCCTAGATTATAATCGTATTGTCGTTTTTCAGGAATCGTCGGAGGGGCTAGTAGACATTGCTCAAATAGAAAACCCTTCCCACTTCTGGGGAGCCTATGAAGATATCGACAATAATTGTATTTGGTTAACTACGCCGGTGGGCTTAGGCCGGCTAGATAAGGAGACATATCAATTTGAAGGCACCAACGCTGATGTAGGCCTTGGCACTTGCTGGGGCCTGCTGGCCGACCAGGATAAAAACCTTTGGTTAAGTAATGGAGATGGATTACATCGGTATTCCACGAAAGACAAGGGTTTACATTCCTACCACCCGGCAGACGGTAGTTTTCGGACAGGATATACTCGGTATGCCTCTTTGCAGCGGTCAAATGGTGAAATGTGGTTTGGTGGAAGGGAAGGAATAACGGTATTTGATCCAAATGAGATAGAATTGCTCACTAGCGCTCCTCAAATTCAATTGAAAAGTCTGAAGGTCCATGGGAAGCCCTACCAAACCACTGATTCTACTCAGATCAGTGAAGTTAGTTCCTTTGAGCTGGGCCCAGGACAGAATTATCTTGAATTTGAGTTTGTGGCGCTAGAATATAGTGATCCTTCAGCGATTCAATACCAGTTTAGGCTGGATCGTTATGATCGAGATTGGGTAAATGCAGGTACGTTGACCCGGGTAGCTTATCAGAAGTTGCCTCCAGGATACTACACTCTTCATGTACGAGCCACGAATTCGGACGGACTTTGGTCCAACCCTAAGGAATTCAAGCTTACGATTCGCCCCTGGTTCTATCAAACACGCTGGTTTCAAGGAGCCATGCTCTTGCTCCTCATCTTGATCGGATATATGTTCTATCGGGCGCATCTCAAGCGGCGATTGAGAGAAGAGGCGGTGAAAAACTTACAGGAGTTGAATGCCTTTAAATCTCGCTTCTTTACCAATATTACGCATGAGTTCCGCTCTCCTTTGAACATTATTCTTTCTTACTTAGACACCGCCTTACAGCGAAACAAGAGTTTGAAGAAGGGAAACTTGGAGATCATGCAGCGGAGTGGCACACAACTGCTGTATTTAGTCAACCAAATACTAGATCTCCGGCGCATGGAGGTAGCTAAGGTTGAAGTACAGTATGAAGAAATGGATGTGTCAAGATTATCAAAGGCAGTTGTTGATGATTTTCAAAAGTTGGCCTATGGGAAAGGAATCAAGCTTGAATATGAAAGCGAATTTCCGGAATTGATGACCTATAGCGACCGGGAGAAACTCCGGAAGATATTGTCTAATCTAGTTTCTAACGCCATTAAGTTCACTTCTCGAGGAGGAGTGGTAAAGATGTGCGTAGATGAAAAGAACGAAGATGTCAGCTTTATTGTGACCGATACTGGAATAGGGATTGCCAAGGAAAAACTTCCTCATATTTTTGAGCAATTCTATCAGGCACACGATGAAAACACCAACAAGTTTGGTAGCGGAGTGGGGCTAGCGCTTTCACAAGAACTAGCACAAGCTATGGGAGGGAAAATCACGGTGCAAAGTAAAGTTGGGCAGGGAAGTACCTTTGCCCTTACTCTACCTAGGATAGCAATGGATCAGGAAGAGCTGGACGGCCTATCCTCCCATACCAAGGAGGACTTCATGGCTGCTGGAGATGTGAGCTTTGATCCTGTTGATGCCGATGTGGATACGGAAGCCCTTGCCGAGCAATTGTATGTAGAGGCTATCGAAGAGCGAGAAGGGAAACCGCTGGTGTTAATCGTAGAAGATAATGCTAATTTCAGAACCTATATCCAAGAAATACTAGCTCCTCATTATCGAACGATAATTAGAAGCAATGGAGAGGATGGCTTGAAAGCGGCTCTGAAGTTAGTCCCAGATCTGGTGGTTACTGATGTGAAAATGCCCATCATGGATGGTTATGACCTGACTGCAGCTCTAAAGGCAAATGCAACTACCTGTCATATACCAATCATCTTGCTAACGGGCTTGGATGATATCGATGCGAGAGTGAAGGGGATACAAACAGGGGCAGACATCTATCTCAATAAGCCCTTTCATGAGCAAGAACTACTTTCCTGGATAACCAATCTTTTGAAACTTAGAGAAAAACTACAAGGATTCTATCGAGGAATTGGCGTTTCGACCACAGATGAATCGCAAGAACCGCACGAAACAAATGACCCGGATCGAGAATTTATCCGCAAGGTTAGGAAGGCTATTGAAGAGAACTTTCACCGAGAGACATTTTCAGTCAAGGAGCTCAGTGAAATGATGAATATGGAATACGTCACCTTCTATAGAAAGTTTAAAGCCATCATGAATGAAAACGCCAAAAAGGCGATTCAAGATAGGAGGCTAAGCAAGGCCAGGCAATTACTCATAAGTGAGCCTTCAAAGCAGATTCGGGAAATCGCATTTGAAGTAGGATTTAGCGATCCCGGGTACTTTTCTAAAACTTTTCGGGAAGCTGTAAAGATGACTCCAAAGGAATTTAGAGAGCAAACTTCTTGATTGGATAAGCCCTTTCACTCCTCGGTTTCTATCCGCCAGGTGGATGGTCTTTCTGTAGAAATGGACTGCTTAAGGTATGTTAAGTCCTTCAATGTTAACTGAATGTAAAAAGAGGTGCTAAATCTAACACTGTGAAAGATTATTCCCATGTCTTGCAACAATACTCCCATCTTCTGCAAGATTTTTTCTAGACCTTTACAATGTTTTGAACATGCAATGAGCGCTTTCGACAAATTGGCCTTGGTCAATATAAATGTCCAGGGGTGAGCTTGTCTCACTCCAAAAAACCAAGCACTCCCCCAAATATGAAAACTAGACCCCAAAGAAACAAAGCAAACAAGCATAGAAAGGGATGGATGGAATCTCTCTAAAACTGGGTCATGCCTTCTCTCCCCCCAAATGTAATTTTCCTCCACCTTTCTGTAAGAAATCTCCCCTTAAGAACGCACGAGTTATTGTAACTTGTGTTCAAATATAACCCCAAGGTTGTTAGTCAAAGGTGGTTTACATAGACGAGCACAATGTCGATGTGTAGTCTATCTCAAAAAACCAGATATTGTTTTGACGACCAACAGTTAAAACCCTATTTGTTTGCACGCCGGATAATGTAGCCAATTGATTCAACCCCAAGTGCTATACATTATCCGGTTCTTTTTTGGATTTATATCTTCCTTGTCCCTGAAGAGTAGGAATATGATCTGTTCGGGAAGCACATTAGTCAACGTTCCCGATCATCCCCTAAAATGTAAGAAGATTTGCTGTTGGTATTACCCTCGGCCAGACCTATTTCTTTGCTGCCTTTTTTCTGGTAGCTCTTTTAGCTTTTTCCAAAACAACTACAGACAATGGCGGTAAGCTTAATTCAAGATAGTGTGGTCGACCATGCCAAGTACCCTGTGTAGTCTTGAGTTTATTACCGGTATGATCTCCACTCCCTCCGTATGATTTTTCATTACTATTCAGCACCTCATTGTAGGTCCCTTTGAAAGGAACTCCCACCTTGTATCCTTCCCGGACCACTGGTGTGAAATTGCAAATCACAATAAGTGGTTTTTCTTCATCCTCCCCTTTGCGTATAAAGGATAGTACACTATTCTGATGATCACCTAAGTCGATCCACTCAAAACCGTTCTGATCGAACTGCTTTTCGTGTAAGGCAGAAGTCTTACGATAATAATGGTTGAGTTCTTTCACCCAGCTTTGTACGCCTTTATGATATTCAAATTCAAGCAAGCCCCATTCTAGTCCATTCTCAAGACTCCATTCACTGGTTTGCCCAAATTCTCCTCCCATGAACAACAGTTGTGATCCAGGGTGGGTGAACATATATCCGTATAGCAAGCGAAGATTGGCGAAGCGCTGCCACTCATCACCTGGCATTCTGGAAATGATCGATCCTTTACCATGCACTACCTCATCGTGAGAAAGTGGCAATTGAAAGTTTTCGGTAAAGGCATATACTAAGCTAAAGGTGATTTCATTGTGGTGATATCGGCGGTGGACTGGATCTTTCTTGAAGTAATTAAGCGTGTCGTGCATCCAACCCATCATCCATTTCTGTCCAAACCCTAAGCCCCCGGTGTAGGTAGGGCGGGAAACACCAGACCAAGAGGTAGACTCCTCTGCAATTGTGACTGCATCAGGGCATTCTTTATATACGGCCTCATTGAATTCCTTCAAGAACGAAATGGCTTCTAAATTCTCATTACCACCGTACTTATTCGGAATCCACTGCCCTTCCTCTCTTGAATAATCTAGATAAAGCATGGAGGCTACAGCGTCCACTCGTAGCCCATCAATATGATACTGCTTTAGCCAAAATAGCGCATTGGAAATAAGGAAGCTTCGCACTTCATTTCGGCCATAGTTAAAAATACAACTCTTCCAATCTGGGTGGAAGCCTTGCCGCGGATCGGCATGATCGTACAAATGTGTTCCGTCAAAATCAGCCAGCCCGTGTGCATCATTAGGAAAGTGTGAAGGTACCCAGTCTAGCAATACGCCGATCCCTGCCTGATGGAACTTATCTACGAGATACATGAAGTCTTCTGGTAGGCCAAAGCGTGAGGTAGGGGCAAAGTAACCTGTGATCTGGTAACCCCAAGAAGGAAAGTAGGGGTGTTCCATGACCGGCATGAATTCAATGTGCGTAAAGCCCATATCCTTCACATACTCTACCAGTTCATCAGCCATTTCGCGATAGCTCAAACTCTCCGCACCTCCTGCTTTTTTTCGCCAAGATCCAATATGACACTCATACACAGAATAAGGCTTATCTAATCCAGCCACGTCCTTTCGCTTCTTTAGCCAGTCTTTATCTTGCCACTCATACTCTAGATCCCATACAATAGAAGCCGTATTGGGGGGGATTTCCCAGAACAAGGCGAAGGGGTCACCTTTTTCCAAGGCCCTGCCATCTTTTGACAAGATGGCGTACTTGTATAATTCACCGCGACCGATTCCGGGAACAAAACCTTCCCATATGCCTGAATGATCCCATCTTGAATTCAATGGATGACTGGTTCTGTTCCAGCCATTGAAATTGCCCATGACGGCCACTTTTTCAGCATTAGGTGCCCATACGGCGAAATAGGTGCCCCACTGACCATCTACTTCGATGATATGGCTGCCTAGTTTTTCGTAAGCCTTGTAGTATTTTCCTGCCTTGAAAAGATTGGTGTCATAGTCAGTGAGTAGACTATGAGTGATGACATTAGACATATAGGTGCAATTGGTTTCTTACATTAATAGGATCTAGAATTAGGCGATTGCCAATCGTACACTAAGCTTGACTTTAGCATTTTGAGTCGATGTAAAACTTGTATAGCTCTTTCTCCTTTTCAAAATGCGAAAGTCTCGCTAAGACGCTGCAAATGTACTACTTATTGTATAAATTTCATTGGTAATGTAAGTGCATGTTTGGTGATCACCTTTTGGGCGGGAAATCGCCCTTTTTTATTGGAAGCGTAAAGAAAAAGTCATTCTAGGCTTTTAAACCCGGAATGACTTTTATTGAAGCATCTTCATACAAAAGTATGATAATAAGTAGATAGCTCCGGTCATGAGCAAAATGCATGAACCGCTATCCTTTTGTTTGTTCTAGTTCAAAGCGCTTACTACAGAATTTTCTACACCAAATGGGGTAGGAGCATAAGCATCAGCTTCGAAATCGTTCTCCCATTTCTCTCCGTCAATTAGGTAACGGAACTGGTACTCTTTCCCGCTTTCCAATTCAACAAGTGCTTTGAAAACACCAGCTTTCTTTTGCTTTTTCATGGGAATAGCTTCCTCTACATTCCAGTTGTTGAATTCTCCAACGATAGCAACAGAACTTGCTTCTGGAGCTGCTTCTAGAGGAAAAGAGAAAGTGGCCTTACAAACAGGCTTAGATTTAAGAAATTGCTTTTTGATCATGACTATGTTTATTTAAGAGGTTTATCAATATAGAAAATAAGAGAGGAGTAATTATTTACCCCCTTTCAATTCGTCCTGAAGTTTTGTCAACTTATCCCAATCACCTTTGGCAGCTAGCTTAGCTTGCTTTGGCCAGGTTTTAGGTTCGTGCATCTTGTAACGAGGTCCAGCTTCAGCCAAGAACTTTCTCAGGCTGGTAATTTTGGCTTTACCAAGATCTTCGAAAGTAAGGATTCCGTTTTCCTGAAGAATTTGTGCAATCTTAGGACCGATTCCTTCAATCTTCTTCAAATCATCCTTTTTGGCAGGAGCTTTAGCTACCGCTTTCTTAGGTGCTGCCTTTTTTGGCGCTGCTTTCTTTACAGGAGCTTTAGCTGCTACCGCTTTTTTCTTAGGTGCCGCTTTCTTCGGTGCTGGAGCAACGACAACTGCCTCCAAGGCCACCACAGAATTTTCAACTCCGTATGGCGTGGCCAGGTACGCATCAGCAGCCCAGTCATTGACCCATGTCGTGCCATCAACTAAATAACGGAATTCATATTGGCGTCCTGCATCTAGTTCAACACTAGCTTTGAATTCGGCTTTAGAGGCCTTCATAGGAACTCCTTGTTCCCAGATCCAATTGTTGAATTCGCCTAGTACTCTAACCTCACTTCCTCCATTTACAGCTTCCTTAGGAAGGGTAAAAGTAACTTTGCAAGTAGGCTTGTTTTTGAGATATTGTTTCTTAATCATCCTTTTGATTAATTAGGTTTCTCTAATAATGTTCGTGTATAAACAACACTAAGTATGATTTCAATACAAAGTTATGCGATATTTAATTGATTTTCAAAGAAAAATACTTTAAGACAGGATAGCCGCGAAATCTTGGAGAAAGCTTTTTTTCGGGTTGGAAATTCAAAATCGAAACCAAAAAAAGGTAATTTTTCGGCGGGCCAAATACGATTTTTAGAACTTAAAGGATTGCCAAATTATTTGAAAACTAAAAAAAATGTGATTTTGAATATTTTTTTTGAAAAACTTTGTCTGAAATCTGCGCTCGTATGATGTACTGAGGGTCAATCGACTAGCTAGAGCTTATCCGCTTTCAGACTTATACGGGTTTTCCCCTGTTTCTTCAGAAGTCTCTTGTTAGAGAAACATACTTGTGGAATATTTGAAATAATTATTTATATTTGAAGCGTCGATTAGGGATTATCTTACTGTCTCCTCCATACCCTAATTCAATCGACGACCTCATTAAGTCTCTTCATTCTAATAGAACATTCTTCGGAATTTTCTTTGTACTCAATCAGTAAAGTTAAAGGCTCCCATCTGCAATAGGCACATGTTAATGTGTTGCCCTCTTTCTATTTCCTCAATAGAACGGTATTTGAGGTAGGTGTTGCTATTGCCACTAGACCTGTTTTTAACTCATATTTATTCATAATTCAAAACCCATTCTATGGAACCATTTATTGGCATGATCGTAATGTTTGGTGGCAACTTTGCACCAAGAGGCTGGGCAAAATGTGACGGAACTTTGCTTGCTATCTCTCAGTATCAGGCGTTGTTCTCAATCCTGGGTACTACCTACGGAGGTGATGGACGTACTACTTTTGGATTACCTCCTTTAAGAGGGCGTGTACCTATGCACTATGGTCAAGGGCCTGGTTTGCCTAATCATCCTCTTGGTCAAAAGGCAGGTGTAGAAGACGTTACACTAAATACTAATCAAATTCCTTCACATACGCATGGAATCAATGCCTCTGGTACTTTGCGTGTGGTTCGTGAAGATGGAAATACAGCTGAACCAGCAGGAGCCGCTATTGCCAATGTGAGCCCTGATACCACCCATGCTTACAATAGTGGGACTGCTCCTGATGCAGACGCAGTTGCCGGCTCAATAGCACTTAATGTGCAGGCACTGAATACAGGCGGTAATCAGAGTCATACCAACATGCAACCTTACCTTGCGGTGAATTTCATCATTGCATTACAAGGAACTTACCCATCTAGAAACTAGATGATTTGTTTATGAAATAATGGAAACTTTGCTCCTGACAAAGTGGAGGGAGCAAAGTTCCAAATTTGTAGGTTAAAGCCTAGACCGCTAGGAATGCTAAGTTCCAATCTTTACCTTCCCCTTTAAATTGATCATTTAAGAAAGTATAGATATGTTGAAAGAATGGTGGGACGCATTGGACGCCCAATGGAAGAAAGCTTTTAATGAGGCTGTATTGGGTAATGGTCCAATCGAGAACCGACCAACTCGTACTGAGATGGAGGCTATTCACAATGCCACCGCATTGCGTTTTGCCGGACCAAGGGCTCCCTATCCAAATATGACTTTTGAGTTGACCGATACCGCTGGCTTAGCGCAATTGGATAAGGTAGAAACCCTAGTGGTGATTTTTCATTCCATTCAGGAATTGGGCGATCTATCCCATATGGAGGGACTTACCGGTTTATTCGTGAACAACTGTCAGCTTCAATCCTTGAAAGGAATTGAGAACTTATCGAATTTAAACCTCCTCTACGCCTCTACCAATGACATCAAGGATATCAAGCCCATTAAAAAGCTAACCAATCTTTCAGACTTTCAATTTCCTTACAACAAAATCTCCTCCCTGGAAGGCATCACCAATAAGCATACCACTAAGATGAAAAACTTCGTTTGTCTACCCAATGATGAGTTGCCTGATCGGGATATCATCAAGGTGGAGAATCGACTAGGGATTCGATGTAAGCGAGGTTAAGTACTTATCCATTACGGATTTACTCATATCGCAAAGCTTCTACTGGATTGGCCGTCGAAGACCGCATCGTCTGAAAGAAAACAGTTACGACTGCCAATACTACCGCTGCAGCTAAAGCCAGGATAAAGGGCATAGGGCCCATGGAAGTGGCGTAGGCAAAATCCTGCAACCAGCTATTGACAAACCAATAACCTAAGGGGATAGCTAGCACCCCTGCGATCAGCACTAGTTTCACAAAATCCTTGATGATCAGTTGCACCAAATTGCCGACTGTAGCCCCCAGCACTTTGCGAATACCGATCTCTTTGGTCCGCTGTTCTATGGTAAAGGTAGACAGACCAAATAAACCGAGGATAGCTACGAAAATACTAAGTAGGGTTCCCATCAAAATGGTATTACCAAATCGCTCATAGCTATTGTATTGCTGAGCAAATTCCTCGTCTAAAAAAGAATACCGGAAAGGATATTGTGGCTCTAATGTGCCCCAAAGCTCTTCTATTGCGGCCAAGGAACCACCCACTTGTGTAGGATCTACCTTAAAGGCGACATTCGTGAACCAGGCTAGATCTTCTCTAGCTGATATGGCTAAGGGCTCCAAAGCGGATTGTAGCCCCTGATAATGGAAATCCTTCACAACACCAATAATTTCTCCATATTGCTCATCAAAGGAGAATTTCATCCGATGACCAATTGGGTTGTCAATTTCATAGGTTCGAACAAATTCTTCATTAACTAAGAAAGCTCTAGCAGTATCACTAGCAATCTCTTCTGAAAAGTACCTCCCTGCCTTTACTTCCAAATTCAAAGCCTCAGCCAATTGGGCATCGGCAAAAAGCGTATTGACGTAGGTACCCTTTTCTTGCCCTTCGATTTTCATCCCGTAATTGGGAATGCGCTGGCCTGGTGTACGAGCTATAACAGAGGCAGCAGAGATTCCAGGCTGTTGCAGAATATCACTCTTCGTGCGTCGAAGTTTGGCAATGGCATCCTCCGTATTTAGCGTAGCAACGATCACTTGATCTCCACTGAAACCAAGGTCCTGGTTTAGCATAAAGTTGACCTGTTTCCAAACGAAACCCACCACAATGATCATCGCGATAGAAAGGCTAAATTGCAACACGACTAATGACTGACGCATGCTGCCTCCTTTTTTCCCCTTACTCAAGGCTCCCTTCAGTGTACTGATGGGCCGAATTCTAGAAAGATAGAAAGCAGGGTAACTACCAGCAATTAGACCAATAAGCGCAGCTAAGGCTAAGAGCCAGATCGGTAACTGGGAGCTTAAGATTCCGGTGAAGCTTAGATCTCTATCTATTAATTGGTTGAAAAAAGGCAGAGCTAGATCTGCTAAAAGGATAGCCAAAACCAATGCCATCCCACTTTGCAATAAAGATTCTGATAAGAACTGGCTAACCATTTGCCCGAAAGTGGCACCACTTACTTTTCTAATACCTACTTCTTTGGATCGCTTGGCCGCTTTGGCCGTAGCAAGATTCATATAGTTGATACAAGCAATGAGCAAGACAATAAAGGCTAGGAGTAACAATATGCCGATTTGTCTAAGGCTTCCATTCTTGCCATTATATCCGCTAACATCTGTTGAATGCAGGTGTATATCGAGTAAAGGTTGAAATTTCCAATTGGGGTAGCGAGTGGGAGGCGTATCGCCATCTTCGAGATATTCTTGCTTCACATAACTATTGGCCATGGTGGTGGCTTTCTCAGAAGCGGAAATCGCTTGGCTTTGATCATTCAAGTTCACATAGACTTCACAGTGGCCACCGGTCCACCAAGGAGAAAATTCATCTTGACTGACAATTATATTTACTGCATTGAAGTGCGAGGGCCCGGCGGGCGTAGCCATCACACCTGTCACCGTGACTTGCTGCTCCTCATTAATGGTTAATACCTGTCCGACTGGATTTTGCCTGCCAAATAATTTTTGTGCTGTTTTATCCGACAAAACAGCACTAGCAGGTCTACTGAGGACGGTCTGGTGATCTCCCAATTGCAGGGGTAGAGGAACGGTCTGAAAAAACAAACTATCTGCAGTGGCGAAACCATCAATGAAAATGCTTTCTTCCCCCTTTTGCACTAGCACCTCATCGATCCCGCTAAATCTAGTAGCTGATTTGATTTCTGGAACTTCATCGATTAGCGCCGGAGAGACTGGAGCTGGCACAATGGCCATTTTACGATTATTGGCCGCTGGATACTCTCGGTACAAGCGATAAACCTGTTCTTTATTGGGTATGCTTTGGTTATAACTTCTTTCGTGTTGGATGTAGAGAAAGATCATAACGATCAAGGCCATGCCTACACTGAGTCCAAGAATATTGATAAAGGAAAAGAGTCGGTTTTTAATGATGTTCCGCCAGGCAATCTTAAGATAGTTTTGCAACATGGTTAGCTTGGTTTGCGTTTTTTACATTTTGAGTCCAAAAGCATGCCAGTGCTTCAGTCTGTTGATTATTAGCTATTTGTGTTGAAGTATGGCGGAAAATAATGTGCGTATCTGAACATGTAGTGTTCATTATTGAACAGTGCTATGTGGACGATAATGGTCGTCCCCTTAGCGCTTTCTATATAGGTAGTAGAGGTTCAAGTCCTCGGAATTGGCCAAGATAATATCTGGGAACTCATCCTCATTTATGTTACCCACTGCTACCTGGTAGGTACTATACTCATTTTCAGATAGGGGCAGGCGATCAAATTGCTTAGCCTCTCCTTGGTTGAAATATACCGCAGAAGGCATTTGTGTATTGCCGGAAATAATGTCTAACTCCCCGTCTCTATTGATATCAGCAAGCAGCAGGTGGTAAGTGCTTTCTTCCGCGGCACCCAACACTAGCTTACGGCTGTAGGAATGATCTTTGTCGCCGAAGTAGATTACGTTGGGTTCTCGAATATTACCCGTTACAATATCTAGCCAGCCATCTTTGTCCAAATCAGCTACGGCCACCGAACGTGTTTCATCCGTACCGGTGCCAAAGGGAATGCCCACTTTGGCAAAGTCGCCTTTTCCTTCATTGAGATAGATGTAATTCTGTTGTTTATCCCTGTTGGCCAATACTAAGTCTTGGTCTCCGTCCTTATCGATATCAGCGGCGGCTACATCAATGGTGGAATCCTCCGCGCTCCCGAACGGAATGCAATTGTCAAAGTTGGCCGCCCCATCGTTAAAGCATATCTCATTGGCTGAGCCCCGATTAGTAATCAGCACGTCGATATGTCCATCATTATTGATATCAGCTAGCAGTAAACTTCGGGTCGGAGCTTCCCGTTCACCGAATAGTCCCTTTTCCATAAATTGTCCATTGCCATCGTTGAGAAAGATCCGGTTCGGAGCCATATCGTTTCCGGTCATTATATCCAGATCTCCGTCGCCGTCTAGATCTGCTAGGGGGGCTGCGTAAGTAGTGGACAGATTAACGCCAAGTGGCTGCGCAATTTTGTATCCTCGCTTTGTCATAATAAAGATGTAGTTTTGCTCCGGCCAGTGACGGCCATTTGCAACGACGGCATCCAGGTCACCATCCCCATCTACATCTCCCATGCTAATCGAAGCTGTTCGGTGTTTTGCCGTTCCAAGGGAGTAGAAATAGCCTCTAGGGTTGATGAATTGATGGGTTTGGGCTTCAACCTGGAGTTGTAGGAACAAGCAAAGGATAAACAGGGAGAGGAGAGAGGTGAATGTAGTTCGTTTCATTTCGATTGAATTTGAAGTCCGGAGTGATTATGTGAAATTTAAATGTATGAAAAAGTCGGATAAAAGGAAGGATGATCAAGGCAAGGAAAAAGTTGCTTCTGGCGAGGAGATCGGAATGCGACTCAATAAGTATGTAGCCCATTGTGGGGTGGCATCGCGTAGAGCGGCAGCAGAAATGATTAAGCAGGGGCGTGTGGCGGTTAATGGAGAGGTGGAAAAGGCTCCCGGATACCAGATAGAGGAAGGAGATGTGGTGACCTTTGATGGCAAAACCATACAGCCAGAAGAACGCAAGGTCTACATTTTGATGAATAAGCCCAAGGATGCGATCACTACCTTGAGAGATGAGCGTGGACGAAGAACGGTGATTGACCTGCTGAGAGGTAAAATTAAAGAAAGGATTTTTCCCGTTGGACGCCTGGATAGAGAGACCACAGGCTTGTTATTGTTGACCAATGATGGAGACTTGGCAGAGAAAATGACGCATCCTCGTTATCAGATGAAAAAGGTTTATTATGCTAGCCTTAATAAGGAACTCCATCCAGCTGACTTGGGGAAGATAGAGAAAGGATTACAACTGGAGGATGGGCCGGTACAAGTCGATTGGGTCGAATACCTTCCCAAGCAAGCTAAGACTGAGGTGGGACTTGAAATCCACGTGGGCCGCAACCGGATCGTTCGTCGCATCTTTGAACATCTGGGATACGAAGTCAAACGCCTTGATCGGGTCTATTTGGGTGGCTTGACGAAGAAGGATCTAAAGCGAGGATGGTGGCGCCACTTGACACAGCAGGAGATTATTATGCTGAAGCATTTCAATAAGCAGCGTGATCGGAAGTAGCGAGGTATTAGTATAGTTTACCAATAAATTGAGCGGTATCGAAACGCATCGATACCGCTCAATTTATATTTATCTGGATCGTGTCCTCTAGTTGATCCAAGGATCGTCTTGAGACAAGGT